>Ga0214542_1010825_pt1 | contig 12970 bp, 3 predicted proteins | sample CNSS1metaG_FD_160096 | JGI IMG/M metagenome (GOLD analysis project Ga0214542, IMG submission 160096) | Root nodule microbial communities from cowpea collected in UCLA plant growth center, Los Angeles, California, USA - CNSS1 | ecosystem: Host-associated > Plants > Roots > Nodule | place: USA...
AAATTTGGTTAAAATGACTAAATTCACGCATTTTGAAAGATGAAGGACTAAATTGGTCAAAAATTTTGATGAGGGACTAATTCCAAATTTCGCTGAAACTTGAGGGACCAAAAACATATTTAACCCTAATAATAATAATAATGTGTCAACATAACTCTTATACCAAATATTATGTAAATATATGGTATTAAAGAATATTTTTACATAATGAGACTACTGAGATTTGTCATAGTTACCGCTGATATAAGAATATTTGCTCTTGCGGGCATATCTTGGAATATCTCCATGTTATTGAGGCTTAATGGGCCTTGTTGGACCTTATTATTGGGCCAAGTAGGTACAACATCCAACCAAAATCTCGTTTTCCTAAGAACTATGTGATTTCTTATTTTTCATTGTAAATGAAAATACGTAGTTGTAAGGTCAGTCTTGTTAGGTTCACATTAAAAATATAAAAAATTTTCCAAATAATTTTCGAAACAACTTTTTTAAAATGAACTACATAACCTTGATCTCTCATTTTGAATGAGAATATGTAGGAGTAAGGTCAATCCTTGTTAAGCCCAATTAAAACTTTTCAAAAATGTTTTCCTTTTTGTTTCATATTTTCCTGTTTTGTTAAATTTTTTTAGGGAAAATAATTGGCATTAGATCGGCTCAGCTTATGGGCTGGCACGCAGGCTGGCCCAGCAAACTACACCCCTAGGTCGGCTCCAGTTCGACCCAACAAACTAATAGGTAGGTCGGGAGAAGTCTGGTCGCCAGGGAGTATAGATTATAAGGATGCTTATAAAGCTTTTAATATTGATAAAATTTGCACTCTTGTAGACAAATATTATCCCATAGATTTCAATTAGTAAGAGAAGATTAATTTGATTTTTCAACTTCAACATTTCATTATTGATGTTCGTTAAGATTTAAATTTGAAGAAATTATCAACAATGCAAGAGTTGTGTACATGTTTGGCAACAACAAAAAAGTCTAAAGTTTACTACTTGATTGATAGATTACTTCGTCATATAATGACTCTTCTAGTTTCTACAACTATAACTGAAAGATCTTTTTCTGCAATGAAAATAATCAAGAACAGGTTGAGAAATAAGATGGAGGTTGAATTTTTAGCAAGCACTATGATAATTTATATTGAAAGGGATATTGCAACAAGCTTCAGTTCTAGTTCAATTAGTGAAGATTTTAAGTCATTAAAAGAGCGTAGAGCAACACTTTGATGTAACTTTTGCTTTTCTTTAATATATTATTGTCGATAATAAACTTTATGTTACTCTTTTATATATATATATATATATATATATATATATATATATATATATATATATATATTATTGTTATCATGTGTGTTTATTTTGAAGAGAAAAAATGATTTGAAGAAATGAAAACTTTTTTAATTAGTAAAATAATTTATATATAAAAGATATAATTTGACTCCTATATATTTTATCCAAATTTCGTGACTGAGAGATAGTAAATAATTTTTGTATTAAACATCAAATGGACAAGTAAAGTTCACTCCATGCAACAACAACTTAATCTGTAACATTATTAAAACAAATTTTGTGCATTCAATAAGCCAATTAAAGTTATACTAAACAATAATTTTAAACAATAAATAATCCAAATAACACAAAATCAATATACAAATAATAAATTTAAATCAACAGTAAATTGTGTACTCAAAAGATTTATTTATTTTTCTTTAAGATATTTTATGGCACAACTAATTTGAATAAAAAATAAGTGTAAAATATAAAACTAAATAATTAATCTATTATGTGTTTTAACAGTAAATAACTTTTGTTCATATAATATAGAAATAATACTTATTTAATCATCTTAAACTATTTTCCTAAGGTCTTAAACAATATCTGATTTGATGTTACTATTGCAATTTTATAAAATAATAAACATTTAACATCAATCTCTTCTATATTGGAATAGGAGGAGTTTTCGTTAGTACGTATAGTGATTCTTATTTAAGAAACACCAAATTTATTTTTGAATCTTTAGCTCAGACATTGATCACTTATCATAGGAAAAAAAAAGCAACCAAAATAATAGAATTTTATTAAAAGTATAAAAACAATTGAACATGTATTAATAAAAGTGACGGACCAGATACAGAGAGATGAACTAGACCGCTAACTTTTTTTTTTCTTCTGTATCATATCTTTTTTAAAAATACAAATATCAATCGTTACAAGTTCTAATTATTAATTATTATAAAATAATTTACTATATAATTATAATGATTATTTTAAAATATATTGATTTTAGTATTTTAAAATTTTTAGTATAGACCGTGACACCTGTCTGCCCCTTGCATCCTCCGCCACTGTCTTCTACTGTGTTTTTAAAATATATTGATTTTAGTATTTTAAAATTTTTTTTATCTATTTTAAACCATCGAAATAAGTGTCTAATAAGGATGGCAAGAATATTTGTACTTGTGAGTATCTGCGGATAAACTTCATGACAGATAGTTGATACCCGCAGGTAACAAATACCTGCGGATAGCGGGTAGCGAGTATTTTAATATCTGCTTATAAACAGGTCGAATGCGGGTATTATATTATCCGTACCTGCGGGTACATGTTATCCGTAAAATAATAAAAATTAAATTAAATTTATGTTTTATTAAGTTAATTTTAATTAAAATTAAAATTTTATTTTTATTTTATTAGATTAAATTAAATTTAAATTTAGATTTTATTTAAATTTTATTTTATATTTTTTTAAATTTAATTTTAAATATTTATAAAATATATTTTTCTAAATATTTACGAATATTCACGAGAACCTTACGAGTTTTAAAATAACTGCTAGTATTTTTTAAACAAATACTCTTACGAGTAACACGAGGAATAGTTGATGGATTTTTTTTTTTTAATAGGTCGAATTGCCGGGTATACAGTATTCATATCCAACCTAATATGTTGTCTTCTCTGATATCTATTATTATATTTTAAAGATATATCAGAAGACACTAGTACAGACAAACACAACAAATGTTTGACAAACAGGTAAAAAATTACAAAAAATCAATCCAACCTATGGAACTTTTAACGGATGAATGAAAAAGTCAATCTATTTTGTCATCCATTCAAATTACTAGTAAAATAAGTGAGTTAATAATTACACCCTATTATGAAAGCTATTGTATTACTTGAGACACTTGAAAACGAAGCAACTTACACTCGAAAATAGACCAAGCAAAAGAAATTAGCATGAGAACTTTTTGTTGGCAATTATATATATTATACTCCTTTTATAATGTCTACATAATTGAGTTGCATCCCACTCTATGGTAGCTTTCGGCTTTTCGTGTTGCCTCACCATCATTTTCGAAACACTTATAAATGCTACTCATAATTATTCATAATATTCAGATCACATTGTTTTGCATTAATTTCTGCACTTGCACTTGATGGACATTGTTCATAATATTTATCTCAAACTCTTTTGAATTATACTCAACATATCATATTAGTAAAAGTTTATATTTATTTTTATTGTTTTCCATACTCAGTGGATATGATATTTGAATAATATCTTTATCTACATGAAGATGTTTATGGTACTTAACAAAATTCTTATTAGATAATTTAAAAAAAAAATTAAAGTAAAGAAAATATGTTATCTAAAAAAATACATATTTTATATTTTTAATATCAAATAATAATGAAACAATTATAATTAAGAAAAAACGATATTATCTATAATTCATGTAAAAAAAATCGTATCAGAGAATAATGAAAAATTTATAATTGCTTAATGTTTAAAAGAAAATACAAAATAAACTAAGAATATCTTAATAATAGTACAAATTTATATCTATTTTTATTTCTAGTACCTAATAAGTGTGAAACTTACGTCAAACCTTTACCTTATGTTTGGATGGAGCATTTCAACAATGCTTAGAAATTGAAATGCTTTGTATTTGAATTGCTTGTAATTAAATTCCATTCATTTTTTAAATAACTTGTTTGGATAAAGAAATTAAAATACCTAACATTTCAATTTCTTGTTTGGAAAAAAAAATTGAATTTATTGTGAGATAAAATTTAATTTTAACAATATTTATTTTACGCTTAATTATGTTTTGAGTTCATGATAAATTTGGAAACATGCTCGACAACCCAGATGGGTCGGGCAGACCCAACTACGCAACCGGATTGGTTAGACCCGACGACCCACCTGAGCTAGACCGACTGGGAAGCCAAGACAGGCTGGGTGGCCCGATGATCTAGAGGCCTGGCGGCCCATACTGCATGATTGTACCGTCAAGTTCGTCAATATGGCCCGGTCCAACCCGTCTAGGTCATTGGTCCAATGCTCTAGACAGGTCCGACAACTCAAACGGGCCCGACGACCAAGATGGTCCCGACGACCTGGATGGGCCCAACGAGCTGGACGGGCCCGACAATCCGGACGGGCCGAATACCCGGACGAGTTCAACGACTCGGACGGGCCCGTACATCCAGACGGGCCCAACAACTCGGATGGGCCCAACGACTTGGATATGTTCGACGACCCATATAGGCCCGACGACCTAGACGGGCCCGACAACTCGTACGGGCCCATTCAAATCGTCAGGTCCGTCCTGATCGTCGGGATCGATAGGGTCATCGGGCCCGTCCGGGTCGTCGGGCCCGTCTTGATTAGGCTCGTCCAGGTCATCGAGCCTGTTTGGGTCGTCGGGCCCGTTTGGGTCATCAGAGTTGTCTGGGTTGTCGGGCCCGTTTAGGTCGTCAGACCTGTCTGGGTCATTGAGCCCGTTTGGGTCATCGGGCCCGTCTGGGTCATCGAGCATGTCCGGATTGTCCGGCCCGTCCAAGTCATCGTGACCGTCCAGGTCGTCGGGCCCGTCCGGGTCGTCGAGCCCGTCCGCGTCGTCGGGCCCGTCCGGGTCGTCGAGCCTGTCCAGGTTGTCGGGCTTGTCTGGGTCGTCGGGCTCGTCCGTGTCGTCAAGCCCGTCCGGGTTGTCGGGCATGTTCGGGTCGTCAGGCACGTTCAGGTCGTCGGGCCCGACCGGGTGGTCGGGTACGTCCGAGTCGTCGTGCTCGTCCGGATCGTCTAGAATGTGAGGTTGAGTGAGAAGAATTTCAAATTCCACCTATTTTGAGGGTATTTGAATTTCTATTAATTTAGTTAATTGAAATCCTTCAAAAAAATGCTTTCATTTGAAATGTTTTTTAATTTCTCTATCCAAACAAAGCATTTCATTACAAAGAAATTTAAATTCTTCAAAAAAAAAATGAATTGCTTCATTAAAATACTTTATCCAAACACACTCTAAAGCCAGTTATTAAATATCTACTCTTTTACATAGTAGATATATGTCTATCTAGTTTGTACTCATTTAAATATTTATTAAATAATTTTAAATAAAAAATGGATGTTATTTATAAGAATACATATTTTTTCTTTAATATTAAATAATATAGAAAATTATAATTATATAATTTTTAAAAACAGTACTAAATAAACTAAATATTTCTTCATAATTTAAAACAACTACAACGCCCAGGAAAATATGTATATATTCATATTTACCTGTGATCCATTTAAAAAGTTTAAGATTGCATAATTGTAATTATTTAGTATTCATGTAAAAAAAAGGAAAAATAGTTAAAAAAGAACTCCAGCATTAGAAACGAAGGAAACATAGGGATAAAAATATTAGTAATGCCTTTCAACGCACTTCTTTGGATAATATTTTAGTATTAATTGAAACTTATAAGTATTTAATTCTAAAATTTAATATATACCCATTTTTGTTGTATTTTAGTCATAAATTTATAATTTTTAATAAAATTAGATTTGCAGCTCTTTTCCGAACATTCAACTGCAGCATGAATTATTATTGTCTTGCAACGATGACATATTGTGAGGATAACTTTGGACGAATATAAAATTAGAATTGTTGAATTTTTTTTTATTAAACTCATTAAAACATCAATATATTATAACATCTCAGTTAAGTGGATATTTTAAAACATATCAATTATTTATTATGAAATTTTTTATTAAAATAATAACAATAACAAAAAAAATATAGAAATCAAACCAACTCATACAAAAGCACATAACAAAATTCTTTCAAAAAACTAAAAAACTCTAAACATAAAAAATTTATACATAAAAATTCTTTAAAACATTTTTATATTTAATTATTTATATAAAATTCTAAACATAGAAAATGTATAGATAGAATATTTTGAAGTATTCTTTTTTTTAATTAATTTATATATAACTCTTTCAGATCTAGCTAGTAGTGCGTCACTTGAGGATAAGATTGGGACATTATGTGTATTATGTTTACAAAAATTGTCCTCTCGTAAAACAGAGCTGCAAGTGTCACAAAAATTATGGATTTTAGTGTTTTAGAAAAAATAAAATAAAAAATGTAAAGGATGCAAGTGTAATGTTCCCAAACAAAAAACGATAGCAACGTAATTTGTTCTTATTTAAGCCAAAATGTGTAGATTGTGATTTATTTAAAAGAAAATATGTTTTAAATTTTTGTAGCGGATTTCATTTTCATCCTTCAAGTTTTTAAAAACATGTTTGTCTTCTTGAAGTCTATTTTTTTCAAAGTCACTACATAAGAAGATAGATGAATTGGATTTTTTATGCATCTTTTATAGAAACTTTTGAAAAGATGATTGTTTTTCCCCTTTTAAAAGGAACTTTCAAGCACAAGGTCCAACTAATTATTATACTATAAATAACACAAATGATTGCTCTAAAAAATAGTTGTTATGAATAAACACTAAAAATACAAATCAAGGGTAAAAAACAAATATAAAGTGTTGGTAGGGGGAGTTAATTCACCTATGAATGAAGCATGGTTTTGATGATGTCTGCTGGATTAGAGCAGAACATAGACTTGGTCTAGTTAGGTCATGTATTAGGCTAGTAGTTTATCTTTATCAGTTGTATGTTAGGCCTGCTTTGTGCTGCATTAGACCATTACACTCTTGCTGGTGCAAACATGAATGGCTAGTTGTTTAACTAATGGATTAGCTGTGAGTATGGCACTAAGTAAGTGAAAATATGCTCACGATAATCGATTAGGAAAATTGCTAATCAATTAATGACAGCAGAAAACTCTGTATAAAAGCTGATTTTAAAATCTGTTTTGGGTCTGGAGAAAATTGACGAATCACGCAGTTTTCCTTCTGAGAGAGAGCCTTCTGAGAGTCACAGAGATATTGAAAATTCTGGAAGATCATTCAAGTGCCGATCCAAGAAGATTGATAGTTGATTCTACCATGATGGGTCTTGCTTGAATCAAGGAGCATATTGTCAAATCTGCACAACATAGGTGCATTCGTTTCTTGATTCTGTTTATTGTATTTATGATTACAGTGCTTCAGTGTGTGAAGTGTAAGCCTAGGTGCAATTGCGTGGATGCATTGCTCCTAGGGGGAGTTCTTGATTGGTAAATCAAGTTCTTGGTTTAGGGTCTAGAATTATATAGGTGTGTTTGTAATTCTTGGATCCTATCTGTTTAGTGGAATCCTCCTAAGTAAGTTACTTAGAAGAAGACTCGATGTAGATTCATCTTGAATCGAACCAGTATAAATTGGTGTATATTGCTTCTTTCTCTTCTCTCACAACCTTTTTTGATTGAGTTAAAACAGTCCATTAACCCAGAACTACGAAATTGATTAATTGAGCTTTAAAACCTAAAGATTTCTTCAAGATTCATCTTAAACCAGATAAAAGCTTGTTAATCAATTCAAATCCCCTCGTGGTTAAGATAATTAGACAGGTATAGTTTTAACATAAAGAAGAAGAACAACATTATAAACATTTTGTTGGATTACGTCAAAGTTGTCAAATTCTACTATTAATTAAAATGAATTTTTTTTTCTACGGTACAAATAGGTTTTAGGAGAGGAGAGGCAAGTTGTATAGTAGCTTGCGTTACATTTATTTTTTCTTTAAGAACTAAGGATTTTATAATAAAAAATTTATTATAAATGATTATATTAACTAGGTTAAAATACTCCACTGGTCCATGTTTTTGTTCAAAAATTTCAAATATGTCCTAAGATTTTTTTTAGTCTCAATTAGGTCCATATTTTTGAAAATGTGTAACAATTAGGTTCATTCCGTTAGTATGGTGTTAACGGTGTTAAGGATGTGTCACGTGTCAGCTCCTTATTTTTTTGAATTTTTTTATTTTTTTTAATTTTCTTAGTTTTTTTTGAAAATTATTCATGCCATGTGTCATGTCAATATTGTGTCACGTGTCAAGTCAGTAAGGTGACATGTGTCAAATCATTGTCTAAATCTTAATTTGGTCCATATATTTGTTATTTTTATTACATTTCAATCCATTTTTAAAAAAAAATTAAATATATTTATTTTAACATTTTACAAAATTGTTTTAAAATTTTATATTTAAATTTATAAAATTGTTATTTTTAAACCAACTCTAACATTTATAATAAGATGAAAAATATTTTAGGGATTTAAGAAAATTTTTCAAATATCAATATAGTCAATGGATGAGAAATAACGAAAATTATTTTAGCAAAACAAAAGAGTTATTTAAATGAAATAAAAATTAATAATAATAGAGTAAAGAAGATAAATTATTCATATTAACTAGTATATGAAAGGTTTATGCTAGTAAAGAAGTTAAACATTCTCATGTCAAAGAAAAATATACAATGAATAAAAGGTTAAAATACATTTTTCGTCCCAATTTTCGTCAAGTTTTTTCAAATAAGTCCTAATTTTGGTTTTGTGTTCAAATTGGTCCCAATTTTTGTCAATTTTGTTCAATTGGGTCCTTTTTTGCTAACACCGTTTAAAACATTAACGGCCATGAACAGTGACTGCCATGTGTCACTTCGTGGTTTTTTTGAATTTTTTTTTACTTTTTTTTTAATTTTTTTTAAATGTACACGTGTCAACCTAGGAGTGTGCCACGTGTCACTTCGTGGTTTTTTTTATTTTTTTTTTAAATTTTTTTAAATGTCCACGTGTCAATTCAGTAGTGTGCCACGTGTTAAAGTCAATGTTCTAAATTCAATTTGGTCCCTATATTTGTTATTTTTGTTCAATTAGGTCCCAATTTTTGTTAACATTAACCAATTTGGTCCCTCTCCAAATTAAAACCAAATTTAATTTTTATATTAAAATTCACATTTTTTATTAAATATTTTTATATAATATATTAAAATTCACATCATTATAACTTTGATATAAAAATTAAATTTGGTCACATCTTCGATAGGGACAAAATTGGTTAATATTAACAAAAATTGGGACCTAATTGAACAAAAATAACAAATATAGGGACCAAATTGAATATAAAATATTGACTTTGACACGTGGCACATTACTGGGTTGACACGTGGACATTTAAAAAAAATTCAAAAAAATTCAAAAAAACCACGAAGTGACACGTGGCATGCTCTTGGGTTGATACGTGTACATTTAAAAAAAAATTTAAAAAAATTAAAAAAATAAAAATAAAAATAAAAAAAATTCAAAAAACAACGAAGTGACACGTGGCAGTCGCTGTTCATGACCGTTAATGATTTAAACGGTGTTAGCAAAAAATGACCCAATTGAACAAAATTGACGAAAATTGGGACCTATTTGAACACAAAACTAAAATTAGGACTTATTTAAAATAACTTGACGAAAATTGGGACCAAAAAGATATTTTAACCTAAATAAAAATATTAAAAAAAATAGAAATATTCAAATGTAAGACAAAAAAAATATTCAATTGACATACATCATTTAAACATAATTGCATAAAGGTTACAATAAGATGAAAAATATATTGGAGATACGAATGAATTTCATGACAAACCAAAGAATTAAAAGAAATAAAAAATAGAGAGTGCGTAGTAATATACATATACATACATATATATATATATATATATATATATATATATATATATATATATATATAAGATTACTTAATTAATTGTGAATATTTTAATAATTTAAACAGGACGGAGATATGGCGGGAACGAGTATTATGACGAGTATGGGGACGGGGAGGGGGTAGATATGTACATTCCCATACCTAGTTAAAAAAGTCGGTGATTTCCCATACTCATACCCATATCCAGTCAATGCGGAAATTTCATATAAAAACGAGGACGAGTTCGGGCAATACCTTTGAGGGTGGGTTTATTTGTAATCCTTATTCCTTACTCTCATACTTTAAATTCTAATGAAATATCTTTTTATATACACTAATAAAATTATAATACACAATTTGAATGAAATCACAAAAGAACAAAGATTAAATTAATAATAATTGAAATTTGGCATAAATCTTTCATCTTTTTAACTTTGATATATGTTCGGTGATGATAAACAAGATTCATGATAATGACATTAAATTATTACATTATAGTAAATGAATGTTTTTTATACATTTGAAGTGATATAATTACATTTATGAAATGATATAGAAAATAAAAATAATTATATGAAAAACATCAAAACAATATTCTACATGATAAAAATAAACTAAAAAATAAACATATTAAAAAGAAGTCAAATATGTGTCTTAGAAATAATTTGATACACCATTGAATGAAATCACACAAAGGAAAATAAATGTATAATTAAAGGTATGATAAGATGAAAAATACCTTAAAGATCTAAAAAAAATTTTCAGATATCAAACTAGTTGAACTATTGAGACAATGAAAATTGTTTTACCAAAACAAAAAGAGTTCTTCAAATGAAACAAAAATTAAGAATAAGAGAATAAAGAAGTTTATTTTTTATATTACCTTGTAAATGAAGGGTTTATGTCATTACCTAATTGAAAAATCGGGTATTATCCATATCCATACCTATACCTAGTCAATGTGGGCAGTGGCAAAACTTGGACAAAAAATTTAAGGGTGTCAAATTAGATTTTTTATAAATAAATTATTATTTTTAATTGTTTTTCATTTTCTCTCTTCATTTTCTCTACTCAAAATAATCACACATGATAGTAGAATCCCAATAATATGACTATCATTCACTACCATATCACAAAATAACTATAAAATTAAATCTCAAAGATTACTTAGCATGAAGTACTTGAAGTAATGTAAAAGATAAGTTGTAGACTTGTCTTCTCCTAGATCCAAAATAGCATACTAACATAGGCCAAGCTATTTGTATTGTGTAGTATCACTTGCATACTGAAAAACTATGCAATGCATGACAAGTAAAAATTCAACTAAAAGTCAATAATTGTTCATTGGTGGGCCAAATTTCAGGAACGGTTGGGAAATCACGCACGAAAAATAATCTCTTCAAGTGGAAGCACACCCACAAATAAGAGCAGAAAAATATAAATAAAAACACACAGGAAATTTAACGTGGTTTGACACCTCAATGCCTACATCCACAAACACTGAACAATAAGTATTATCACCCAAGTGCAATTTTTCAAGCAAAAATTGCAAACCTTACAATTTTTTATGGACCAAAATTGCAAACCCTTCATAGTGCAATTTTTTGTGAACCAAAATTGCAAACCCTTCATAATGCAATTTTTCTGGCAAAAATTGCAAACCTTCCAATGACACACAACTACCCAAGCCCTTCATACACCCAAGAGACCTATTGAGTTGTGGTGACAACTCCAAAACCAACTCTTTACTTTTATAGTATTTTTCTGCTACTCTCTTCTTCATATTACTTGATGTGGGACTTTGGTGAATACCCACTTGAGAACCAACATATCCTCCTTTCACCAAAAGTCTCACATGCTATGAAACAAACATTTGACACAATGTCAACAAATTTTCTTGAACTACTCTTACTACTAGTGATTTACACGAACACTTTGACGATGACAATCTTTCCCCAATGGCCCTCACTACCTTGCACATCAGACTCATTGTCAAATATGAACTCCACATATGAACTCCACTCTCTTCAAAGGAAGTTGATTCTGGTCAAACTGCTCCTCTTCCTCCCTTGATTAGAAACCATTGGTCAGAACCTCAGCTCTAATATGACTGTTGGAAAATCACGCACTAAAAATAATCTCTTCAAGCAGAAGTATACCCACAAATAAGAGCAAAAAAATATAAATAAACACACACGAGAAATTTAACGTGGTTCGGCACCTCAAGGCCTACATCCACAAACACTCAACAAGAAGTATTATCACCCAAGTGCAATTTTTTGGGCAAAACTTGCAAACCTTCTTACAAGTTTTTATGGACCAAAACTACAAACCCTTCATAGTGCAATTTTTCTGGCAAAAATTGCAAACCTTCAAATGACACACAACTACCCAAGCCCCTCATACACCCAAGAGACCTGTTGAGTTATGGTGACAACTTCAAAACCAACTCTTTACTTTTATAGTATTTTTCTGCTACTCTCTTCTTAACATTACTCGATGTGGGACTTTGGTGAATACTTATTTGAGAACCAACAAGAACAACTACTTAAATTAAATATTTGACATTATTATATATATCTAAATTATACAAAAGTGTAACATAAAGTTTATCATCAAAGTAATATATATAAAAAAGTAAAAGTTACATTTAGTCAAAGTGCTTCTTTACACTCTTTCAAAGACTTGAAATCTTTAATAATTCAATTAGAACTAAAGCTTGTTGTAATATCCCTTTCGATATAGACTATCATATTACTTGTTAAAAATTCAGGGTTCCATCTTATTTCTCAACCTATTCTTGATTATTTTCATTGTAGAGAAAGATCTTTAAATTATAGTTGTAGAAATTGGAAGATGTTAGTTTTGAAATGGTTGAAAAGCCAAGAAGGGGGGGTTGAATTGGCTAGTTAAAAACTTTAGGCTATTTTTGCAAGCTAAAAACCTCCTTTAATTGAATCAAATAGATCACCAAGTTAGGATGCAAACAGTACTGGACTATACACTTTCAGTCGATCAAAAACAGAGTTAACAGATTGATTTTACTAAACA
>Ga0214542_1010826_pt1 | contig 12970 bp, 22 predicted proteins | sample CNSS1metaG_FD_160096 | JGI IMG/M metagenome (GOLD analysis project Ga0214542, IMG submission 160096) | Root nodule microbial communities from cowpea collected in UCLA plant growth center, Los Angeles, California, USA - CNSS1 | ecosystem: Host-associated > Plants > Roots > Nodule | place: USA...
CTGCTCCCTTAAGTCTCTTTATATAGGCTTCAACTGGACTTTGGGCTTTATCTATCAGTTGCTAAAATCTTTTATTTTTATTTAATTAATTAGCAACTTAATTCCTGTCCAATTTCCAATTCTGCCCATCTCATTTAACCATATTTGCAGTTTTGACCAGAGTTGACTGCTGACTTTGACCAGTTGACCAGAGTTGACCAGTTTGACTGTCCTATCAGATGTTGACACGTGGCGCAGAGTACTCTCTCTCTAGAATTAGGGTTTGCTGCTCCTTCCTCCTTCCTCCCTTGGCTGCGTAGGTGCAATGACAGTGTGGTTGACGGCGCGACTCCTCCTTCTCCGGCGAGGCTTGACGATGGCGGAGTTGCGGTGCTCATGGTGGTTGACGGAGATATCGCCGCTAGATGTGCATTGCAGGTGAAGGTGGCGCAAAGGAGGAAGATGGTTGGTGGCTGCCATGGCTGAGGCGCGATGGTGGTCGGAAAACAAGCTTCCATGGTAGCTGACGGAGATGGCGGCGGCGGCTGCCGTGGAGGGTGGAAGGGAAATTAGGGTTAGGGTTTCATGTGTGAGATGGAGGAGATGATGACGTGGCAAGATCTGAGTGGTCAATTTGGTGAGTGGAGGATTATGACACGTGGCAGCTTATGGTTGGCTAATTTTAAAAGGTGGGGATTGCCACATGGCATGATATGGTTGAGTGGAGGAAAAAGTTGTTGGTTTGACTCACGTCGTAGGTTCTTACCTAATGAACATCACTTCAGGAGAAATAGTAAAGCCTTTCGAAAAGGCCAAGCTGAAACAGATGGGTTGCCTCCTAGTTTGACACCATTACAAGTTTGGAGAAGCATGAAACATTTTCCAAAAGTCATGGAAAGTGGTGGTACAAGGATAAATGGATATGAAGAGTTGCATAATTGGAGAAAAAGAATCATTTTTTGGGATCTTCCATATTGGAAAGATAACTTGTTAAGGCATAATTTTGATGTAATGCACATAGAGAAAAATTTCTTTGAGAATATATTTAATATTGTTATGAATGTGACGGGGAAGATAAACGACAATAAGAAGGAAATAAGGGATTTAGGATTGTATTGCAAGCAAAACGACTTTTGTTCTCATTACCTCAACAACACCATGTCATCACCATGCAATTGGAGGAATGAAGTAGAATTTCCAAGTGATTTGTCAACGTTGTCTATTTTTCAACAATAGGATCGTCATGCAGGGAGAGAATAAATTCATTGGTTAACTGATGTGGAGTTCAAATTTGTTCATGTTCATGCTTAATAAATCCCACTGAAGTCAAATCCTATCCTGAGTATGTTGTAATATCATTTGTGAAAAACTTTGTGGTCAATTATATATAAGCCTATTTATATTGACCATTGTAATAATGTATTTTGGTCAACTCAATCCTTATGTTAGAGCAAATACCTGCGACGAGTGCTTCTACTCGTATTCATTCGGTGTTTCCTCAATGGTTTAAATATCAAGTATGTATCATATCATTAATTATACAAATATGTTTCCACGTAACATAATTATTCATAAATGGTGTATTTGTAGGTTTATAACGAGCCATTAAGTGTTAGGAACCAATAACTAAGTGATTTGTCAAATTGGCCCATGAAATGTGTTAAAAAATGGCACAAATAATTCGTGAATGGGTACAAGTTCCATACTAACTCATGGAGTAAAGGGAAAAAGACTATAAATAGTGGTTTTCATGTAAAGGGCCTTACCGAAGGAGGTAAAGATGATTTTTATGGAATTATTCATAGAATATATGAACTAGAGTATAATACTTCTAATAAATCGAAGAAAGTTGTACTTTTTTTGTGAATGGTTTGATCCCTTTAGAAAAGGTACAAGAGTGGATCCTAAATATAACATTGTGGACATTCACAGGAGTTCAAGGTACCAACAATTTGATCCATTTATTTTGGCAAACAATGTTAGACAAGTAAATTATGTAAAATATCCAGCATCTCGAATAAACAAACGTGGTTGATGTGTTGTAATTAAAACAAAGTGAGGTCGCATCGAATCAAATGAGGTGGAAAAGGATGTCCCTTACCAAGTTGATGAAATGTCACACGTCAATGAATTAATTGAAGTAGAACATGTATCTAGATTTCATGACATACAAGGTCATGATGAAGAGTTAGAACAACAAGAGGTGGACAAAGAAGAAGAAGATGAAGATGACGAAGAAGAGGAGGAAGAAGAGGAGGAGGAAAAGCTAGAGGAAGAACAAGAAAGTGAAGAAGAAGAACAAGTGGAGGAAGAGGAGGAGGACAATGTCGATGAAAGTGATGTTAATCACTAATTTTGTCTTTGTTGTTATTGTACTTTAAGTTTTTAATATGTTTTGGTTTTTTGTTATGCATGTTATAAATTTGCAAACTATAATGTTTATTTTGTCTATCGTCATTGCAAACTGGAATGTCTGATTATTAATGTTATAAATTGGCAACTATTTATTTTGTTTGTTGTCATTGACCATGTTAATTTATTTGAAACTTAGATCATAAACTCATTACACCATGTCATCGACAAGTCCACCTCGATACCCACAAGTTGATAAGGGGAAAGGTATAGCAAAACCAAGAAAGAGACGTAATAATTATGTGCTTAACATTCCACCCAGACCATTACCATCTATCCCAGCCTTATATATGCCATCCTCATCTTCTCTAGCTCGACCCACAGGGTTACATACTCCTACTTCTATCCCGACCTTACATTTGTCATCCTCATCTTTTATGGCTCCACCCATAGGTTCAGTTATCCCTATTTCTATCCCGGCCTTACATATACCATCTTCATCTTCCTCATCTTCACAGACAAACTTGCATACTTGTTCTACACACGTTGCACCATCCACTTCACCTCATGTTGTACCATCCCCAACCTCGATTGATGCACCATCTTCTATTATTGTGACAACTCTACACCATCCTTAGTTCCACAGGATATAGTTGCACCATGAAATATTGTTGATTCTGATTCAAATGCAGCACATGAGCCTCATCTGCATGGCCACCCATTGATATAACCTATTGGTCGAGGGTAATATTTCCAATTTAGTGTAAATAATTGTTTATATTATATATATATATATATATATATATATATCTTACTCATCTTTCATTTTATGACAATTTTTCACAACTTTTAGGTTTGTTCCATCTAGGGTTGCTTCATAAGCTATCACAAAGGCAATCAAGCAACAATTTCTTCATTCTTAGCCATCATGGGGAGCAATACTTGAGGCATACAAGGATTGTTTCTGGCAACGTTTCAAGGTAACTTGTTTTAACTTATTATATTGTGATTTTTAATTGTATTGATATAGATGAGAGTTCAGTGGGCACTAGAGCAAGAAAATGAAATTAAGAGAAATTTCAACAATAGAGCTTCTCATCATCTATCTGAGCTTTTTGGAGAAGCTATAATAGATGAAGAAAGGCCTGAATGGATTCCTAATGATATGTGGACCCTGCTACAAGAACATTAGAATTCTACAAACTATCGTAACAAATGTGCAGTAGCAAGATAAAAGTATGGCTTTTGAAACGGGTGGGACCTTACACACAGGTGGTTTCATTACCAATCACGAGCATGCCCTTCATATGGTATACACATTTCTATTAATCACATTTCACCTACATTTTTAAAGTTTAACATCACATGAAATTTATAACATATTTTGAGCCGACACATGAGCTAGGACGACACATGTTTCGATCCTTTCAATCACTAGTTCTGTAATATCTCCCTCATGATGCTCAAGCACGTCTTCAGCAGCCACAGCCACAACCATAACCACAACAACAAGACTCTAAAATCCCTCAACCTAGTCACACCCTCCTCAACAACAAAATAATCTGGAGGACGATAATTTAAATGAAGAATCTTCTCCTGATTATAAAGATTATTAGTTTACGGATTAGCTAACAAACTTTTGTTTTAATTATGTAGCTACTTGGTATCATGATGTATTTTTTGACAGATATTTTGGATTATTTGGTATGCCTATATATGTCTTTGGTACAAGACATAAATAATAGAATGTTTGGTATAATGGCATATGCAGGTATAATAGGCATATCAAAGAAACAAATTGAACAAAAAAAAGTCAAGTTATCGACAAATTAATCCACCAGAAAAGACCCCTCTTCAGTTGTTGCATTTATCGACGGAAGGATTCGTTTATAATTACTGAAGGATTACTCTATTGGTAATTACCGACAGATCCATCCGTCGATAAATCCGTTGGTAATTAACGATGGAGCAGTCTGTCGATAATTATTGACGATTGTTTTCGACGGATTATTTTGCCGGTAGTTACCGACGGATCTAGAGCATTCATGGGTAAAATTTACCAACGAAGGTTTCTTTGATGAATATTTAGCAGTCAGTAAATACGCAATATTGAAGAATTTTTTCCTTTACCGACGGATTATTGTCGTCGATAATTAATGTTTTTCTTGTAGTATTCCCTAAGTTTTCCAAATAGAGTAGTAGTGGTAATTGTTGACAAGTCCTTGGATTCTGAAATTGTCGTGACTTTCGATTGATGTTTAGCTCCTCTTTCTCAAAGTCTTTTCCCAAGCCAATGAGGTGGTTGGCAATGTGTGTAAACCTTTTATGAACTTCAGCTATTGTTTCTGTTGGTTGCATTTTAAACAAGTCATTTTCTTGGATCAATGCATGCTTCCTAGCCCTTTTCACATCATTGGTTCCTTCATTTGTGATTTCAAGCACGTCTCACATGTCCTTTGCACTACTACATCGAGAAACCCTATAAAACTCATCCAAATTTAATGTGGATGTCAAGATGTTTTTGGGAGAATAGTCATATTGAGCCTTCTTTTCCTCATCTTCTGTAAGATTCCATGACTTATCAACTTGTTTATTATCAACAACATGCTTATGAAGGAATGGTCTATTCATGATAGTATTCCAAATTCCTTGGTTTAATATATTTTATAAAAAGATTCATATTATATATATATATATATATATATATATGTATATATATATGTATATATATGTATATATATGTATATATATATGTATATATATGTATGTATATATGTATATATATGTATATATATATATATATACATATATATACATATATACATATATATATATATATATGTATATATGTGTGTGTCTATATATATATATATGTATGTATATATCTATGTATATACATATACATATATGTGTGTGTAAAATTTAGGTTGCTTAATAAATTTTGATTACTTTAGTCATTTAAACAAGGAAAATAAGATGAGTATTAAGATGAGGACATAATGAATATATACATATCATTTCTTTCTCCATCTTCAATTATAAAAAAAATAATTATTACTCAAATTCATACTTAATGTGAAGATTCTCTATAGTTGGGGCAAATGTCTATTGATATGGAGATGGGTTTATAAGTTAAACAGGATAACAATGTTTAGAGTGTTATCTAATGTGATTTTTATTAAAAGAAAAAAAAGGACGTGTGGAATCATGCATATAGAAACTTTATAATAAACGTGTTTCGTGGATAGTTTATTCCAAAAATAAAATGAGTGTATAAATGGAAAACTACGATATGAGCTTTTCCAAAATAAATTTATGATACATGTGGGTATATATGTATAAGAAAAGAAAATAGATAATAATATTTCCACTTTCAAATTTTTATTACACTTATTTAACACTATTTTTCACTCTTCTTTCTTTACAAACACAATAATTTATATTTTTATAATTATTTTATCTTACGTGAGTGTCAAATGAATTTAAATATGCTTGATTTTATGGGCTTGACAAGCAAGATTGAACAAAGTGCTATAAATAATTTCAAGGGAGATTCTATGGTTGCTAAGTGGGTGAAATAGATTGGTCTTCACATTTTAGATGTTTCAACAATAATTGTGCATGTGTTTTACTAGTGATACAATGCAAGATAAGATTGTGGTATTTGAGGTTGGGGAACATTAGTGAAAGATGTTTGGTGGAGCTAGGTAAGCAAAACTTGTAAGGAGGTGATAGGTTAGGATAGCTCAACTTGCTAGAAGAAAGGAATACAAAAGTGATAACCAATTATCAATCATACTTGATGTACTACGAAATTTCATATACACAGAAACCAATTGAGAATGTAAAACACAGAATCACAAAGCAGAAGTCACACACATAATTTCAGCACCCCTAACTTGAATTCTTGATTGAAATTGGGAAGAAAGTAGGGGTTCCTTGGTTCACCAATGCTTTGCTTCACTCTCTCTCCCAATTCAGCCCTTGCATACCCAAAGACTCACCTCTCACTCTCAATTTCGTGCCCCTTTCAAGACTAGTTCGTAACACTGCCAAAACCCTTTCTTTTCCCCTAAAATAGCCTTTTATATGTGTCTTAATTATGGGCTTAAGTACTAAAACGAAAATGAGACTAATGGTGTTTTTAATTTTCAATTAAGGGTAATTACTTAGTGTTTTAATATTGTTTTGCTAGCCCTTTGGCTCCTCCTCATTCTAGTTTTACCTTTGCCCTTTCACCTCCACTCCAAGCTAAAATTAGCCAAAATAAAGCCTATTTTATGTTCATCAAGGTTTGAACCCGTGACTCTCCACTCATGAGGCCAAAGCACAACCACTAAGCCAATTCACGTTTAGTGATAACTATTATAATCCTATGATTATAATATCACTCACTAGTCACATTATATTATCAAAATAATAATAAACCAAACAACACATAAATGGCATACATAGGACTCGAACCCAAGTCCTCTCACTCATTTAAGTACTCTCAATCACTTGAGCTAGTACTTTTCCACGTCATACTAATTAACCTTTAATGACTTCAAAGTTTCCCACCACCCGCATTTATTACTTAATTAATTATTTAATTAATTAATTTCCACGGGTCTTACATAACTCGGGATAGTGGATAAACACGAGGAACTCTTGAGTTGTGGCTCGGGTTGGCAAGTGTTGCCGGTGTGAGTCTGCTTGTTGGGGCCAATACAGATGGGTCCAGATAGATTGCCCTCCTCAGTACTTAGATGACAAGTTTGGTAGTCTTGGGACGTTACAGACTATGTTCGTATTGGGAACTCTACCTAGCGTTACGGTGTGTGATCCGTAGCATGGTTTCCCGCACGTGCTCTATCGGTTATGGTCGATAGGTGTGGTAGCAAGTCATCTTGAGGTACTCACTAGAAGATGTAGAACACAGTTAACATGGTTGTGGCCATGTGGAAGGAAAGGATGAGTTTTCTTTGATGAAATTGGATATCAAACCATGGTTGTGGCCATGTGGGACCAAGGATGGAATTTTTGTGATATGAATAGATATCAAACATGGTTGTGGCCATGTGGGATAAAGGGAGGGAATTCTTTTGATGTGTTGGGATATATGTATATGATTTGTAGATATGTGTTATTATATTAGCTCACCCTATCTGTTTGTATTTGGCGATGATCGTGTACACGGTATACATGAGTAGAGTATATTGGAGGTGGATCTGGTGAGGCTTAGGCTCGGAGCGTGGCCTAGTTGGGGAAAATGTTATAAAATTTTACTAGAGTTTTATTATGCCTTTGGACTAAGTTGTAAAAGTTATATTATGAAATTTTAACATTTTATTTGAATTCTTTAAGTATGAAATTAATGGTATTGGATGATTGAAATAAAGTTTTAAATTTCCCGCATTTTTGGGAAATTATGTTTTATTAAATAAGGTTAATCATATTTTCAGGATGTTACATTTGGTATCAGAGCAACGATTTTCAAAAGATTTTTGGGGTCTTTGGGGAGTGAGCTTACTGTGTTTTGCTTGTGAGACAATTTTGAGTTTTGATTGTTACTGCTTGTTGTATAAGTCTTAACCGAAGTTGTTTGATGTGATCAGTTAATATGTGGCGTGCTTAGGCTGTGGCAAATAGACGAAGGAGGAATAACGCTGGGGTTGATGAGATTGCACATGCGATATACCGGATGGTGGATGCGATGCAGCCCATTGTAGTGCAACCTAGAGCCGTGGTAACACTCACTCGTCTAGTGACGATGGAGGACTTTATGAGATACAAGCCTTCAAAATTCACGGGCAAATCCACTCCTGATGAAGCAAATGCATGGCTTAGAGAGTCTGAGAAAATTTGTAGAGTCATAGAGTGCACTGATGCACAGAAGCTGACTTTCGTTACATTCCTGTTGAAGGCGGATGTTGAATACTGGTGGGTAGGGATGCAACAACTGATGCAAACTTGGGCAGAGGAGGTTACCTAGGCTTCCTTCAGGACGAGATTCTTGGAGAAATATTTCCCTGATAGTGCCAAACATGAGAGGGAAGCTGAATTCCTCACGTTCCAGTAGGGGAACCTGATGGTGCAGGCATACATAGACATGTTTGAGTACCTGGCGAGGTTCTGTTCGCCTGCTGTCACTGAGGAGTGGAGGTGCAGAAAATATGAGGGCAGACTAAAACATGAGCTGTGCCAATTCATAGTACCACTCCGGATAAGGTAGTTTCCCGTCTTAGTGGAGCAGGCCAAGGCAGTTGAGCAGCTGGAGGTGGGACCCAGTAGAGTGGCTCGACCTCAGAAGAACACCACCGACTCACGGTACCAGAAGAAGCCGTATGATACACCACAATCTTCGGCCAAGAAACTACAGTGATATAATTGTGGTGGGGAGCATCTCAGGAGGGATTGTCCAAAACCCTATGGCAACTCAGTTGGCGGTAGTAGCACTGGCAAGTGCTCTGTGTGTGATCAGATGGCGCATTTTGCATGCCACTACCCTAAAAAGAAACCAACTGGAGGTGTGCCAGCAAAGAAACCAGTTGGAGGCCTAGAGCATCGGGTCGTGTGTTCGCCTTGACGACAACTAAGGCAGCCTAGATAGGTAACTTGGTGCAGACTACTTATTTATTGTTTGATCATGAGGTTGTTGTGTTGTATGACTCAGGAGCTACCCATTCATTCGTAACCAATGAATGTGTGAGGAGGCTCAGTCTAGTGATGTGAGAGCTAGGGTGCGAGTTGATAGTTGCAACACCAATGTCTAGTGAGGTATCCACCACTTCTGTTTGTGTGGGATGCCCTATGGAGGTAGCAAGACACAGGTTCAAGGTGAATCTCATATGCTTGCCAATGGAGGGTTTGGATGTAATTCTGGGTATGGACTAGTTGGCTAGTAACCACATTGTGATCGATTACGGACAACGTAGAGTGGTATTTTCCAGATTCAGAGGGGCTGGAATTGATCTCACCTAACCAGGCAGTGAAGGAGATTGAAGTTGGAGCTACTAGCTTTATGATAATGGCCCAAACCAAAAAAGAAGAGCATTGAGGAACAAATTAGCATGATTCCAATGGTTGATGAATATGCATATGTGTTTCTAGACGAGATACCTGAGTTGTTGCCGAGTAGGGATGTTGATTTCACTATTGATCTCATCCCTAGAGCTGACCCAGTCTCGATGGCACCATGCAGGATGGCGACGGCAGAATTAGCCGAGTTGAAGAAGTAGATTGAGGACCTGCTTTCAACCGAGTGCATCACCTTGGGGAGCGCCTATGCTCTTAGTGAAAAAGAAATATGGAAGCTCTATATTGTGTGTAGATTACTGGCAGTTGAACAAGCTAACAATTAAGAACCGATATCCATTGCCAAGAATTGATGACTTGCTGGATCAGTTGAGAGGAGCAGCAGTGTTCTACAAGATTGACTTGAGGTCTAGATATCATCAGATCTTGGTCAAGCCGGAGGATGTGCAGAAGACAACTTTCAGGTACCGATATGGACACTACAAATATGTGGTGATGTCGTTTGGGGTGACTAATGCTCCTGCAATTTTCATGGACTACATGAACAGAATTTTCTGACCGTATCTGGATCAATTTGTTATTGTATTCATTGACGACATATTGATATATTCTGAGAGTTAGGAAGAACACGCAGAAAAGAGTGGTATTGGAGGTTCTGTGGGAGCATAAGCTGTATGGGAAGCTGTCGAAGTGTGAGTTTTGGTGGATGAGGTACAGTTCTTGGGTCATGTAATCTCAACCCAAGGAATAGCGGTAGATCCGGCTAAGATTGAAACGGTGGTGAAATGGGAGCGACCGTAGATAGTTACAGAAGTGATAAGCTTTTTAAGTCTGGCTGTTTATTACAGGAGGTTTGTGGAGGGTTTCTCCAAGATGGTGAGTCCACCGACCTAACGCACCAGGAAGGACCAACCTTTCTCTTGGACAAGTGAGTGTGAAACATGTTTTGAGGATATGAAAAGAAGATTGACTACCACACCAATTCTAGCTATTCCACACACGACTAAAACCTTTGAGGTGTATTGCGACGCTTCATATTAGGGGTTGGGTTGTGTACTAATGCAGGAGAAAGGCTGGTCGCATATGCATCTCGTCAGCTGATGGTGTATGAAAAGAACTATCCAACTCATGACTTGGAATTAGCTGCAGTGGTATTTGCTCTTAAGACTTGGAGGCGTTACTTGTATGGTTCACAGTTCCAAGTGTTCAGCAATCATAAAAGTTTAAAGTACTTATTTGATCAGAAGGAATTGAATATGAGACAGAGACGTTGGATGCAGTATTTAAAAGACTACGATTTTGAGCTCCTGTACCATCCTGGTAAAGCTAATGTCGTTGTAGACGCCCTGAGTAGGAAGAGAGTCCACATGTTTGCTATGATGGTGAAAGAGCTAGAACTGATTGAAAAGCTGCGAGACATGAACTTGGGTATACACACGGGTGCAGGTCATATTCGGTGTAGCATGCTGCGAATCACTAATCAGTTCCTAGACGAGGTTCGAGTGGAATAGGGAAATGATCAGGAACTACAACATATCATTGGTGAGTTGGGCACTAAGAAGAGAAAGGACTTTAGGATGGGTAAAGACGGCATCCTACGTCTCAGGTAGAGGGTTTGTATACCTAGAAGCCCTGTGCTGAGAAAGATGCTCTTGGAAGAAGGGCATAAGAGTCGTCTTAGCATACACCCATGTATGACTAAGATGTATAAAGACCTGAAGGCAACCTTCTGGTGGACAGGTATAAAGACAGATGTAGCGAATTATGTGGCATCGTGCCTAGTATGTCAAAAGGCGAAGATTGAGCATCAGAGGTCGGGTGGTACGTTGGAGCCTCTTGATATTCCACAGTGGAAATGGGACATCATTTCCATGGATTTTGTTACACATCTGCCAAGGTCAGTGAGAGGGCATGACTCCATCTGGGTAATAGTGGATAGGTTGACGAAGTGCGCTCACTTCCTGCCTATTAATTTGAAGATGTCTCTAGATAAACTAACAAAGTTGTATGTTAGAGAAGTGGTTAGACTACATGGGGTGCCTGCGAGTATTGTATCAGATAGAGATCCGAGATTCACATCTAGGTTCTGGCATTCATTACAGGCAGCACTGGGCACACAGTTGAGAATGAGCTCAGCTTATCACCCTCAGATAGATGGGTAGTCTGAGAGAACCATACAGTCATTGGAAGACTTGTTGAGGACTTATGTGTTAGATCACCTGGGCATGTGGAGTGATATGCTGCCATTAGTGGAGTTCACGTATAATAACAGTTACCATTCCAGCATTGGGATGGCACCATACGAGGCATTGTATGGTAGGAGATGCAGGACTCCGTTGTGTTGGCAGAAGGATGGGGAGTCAATGGTGCTTGGGCCAGTATTTTTGCAGTAGACCACTGAGAAAGTGAAGGTGATACATGAATGGATGCGTACAACTAAGTGTCGCTAGAAATCTTATGCAGATAGGAGGAGAAGGCCACTTGAGTTTGAGGCGGGTGATCATGTATTCCTCAAGGTTACCCCGACGGCAGGTATAAGGAGAGCTCTTAAGTCGAGGAAGCTGACTGCTCGATTCATCGGGCTGTACTAGATTATGAGGAGGATTTGACCAGTGGAGTACGAGGTTGCTTTGCCACCTTACATGGAAAACCTACACAATGTCTTCCATGTATCACAGCTGAGGAAGTTCATTGCGGATCCTACTCATGTGCTAGAGGAGGATGATGAGTAGGTGCGAGAAGACCCAACGATCGGAGTTGGACCAGTGAGAATCTTGGATTCTCAAGTCAAACAACTCAGAGGGAAGGAGATCCGAACTGTGAAGGTTCTCTAGGACGAGGCAACCCAGGAGATGACGTAGGAGATGAAGGATCTCATGAGGAAGTCTTATCCTTATCTGTTTCCTGGTAAGTCCTATTTTCGAGGACGAAAACTTTTAAGGTGGGTGGAATGTAAGACCCACAAAAATTAATTAATTAAATAATTAATTAATTAATAAATGTGGATAGTGGGAGCCTTTATGGCATTAAATATTGACTGATGTGACGTGGAGAAGTACTAACTCAAGTGGTTGATAGTACTTTGATTGTGTGATGGGACTTGGGTTCGAGTCTTGTGTATGCCAATTATGTGTTGTTTGATTTATTAATAATAATATGCATGATCATGTTGAGTGATAACATAATTATAGAATTATATGAAATATCATAAAACATAAATTGCTTTAGTGGTTGTGCCTTTATTTGATGATGTACATGGTATGGGTTCAAATCTTGGTGAACTCAAATTTAACTCTTTTTGTTAAAAGGTTAGTGTGCCCTGAATATGAAAGGGTAGTGGAGTGCTAAACTTCTTAGGTTGATTCCATTGTAATTTCATTATGGATTCTGAGGTTAGAATGAATTAATTTCTTTGTTCTTTTTATTATTGTTGAGGTTTTAATTCATCTATGTCTTTTATCTTTGAATCACGTAAAAAGTGATGAAGGATTGACTCCAACCAAGGATGAAGGCACATGCTTAAGAAGACTAAGCATGTTTAAAAAGGAAGTTCACTAATCCTTCATCCCTTTCATTTGTGTTTGTTATTTTTGATTCCCTAAGTTGACTTAGTTGAATCAAC
>Ga0214542_1010827_pt1 | contig 12965 bp, 6 predicted proteins | sample CNSS1metaG_FD_160096 | JGI IMG/M metagenome (GOLD analysis project Ga0214542, IMG submission 160096) | Root nodule microbial communities from cowpea collected in UCLA plant growth center, Los Angeles, California, USA - CNSS1 | ecosystem: Host-associated > Plants > Roots > Nodule | place: USA...
CTCATTTGGCTTCGAGATGAATCTTGTTGATGATTGTGTGTATCACAAGTTTAAGGGGAGCAAGTTTATTTTCCTGATCTTGTATGTTGATGACATTCTGTTTGCCACTAATGATATAGGCATATTGCACGAAACCAAGAAATTTCTATCAAAGAATTTTGAAATGAAAGATCTTGGTGACGCCTCCTTTGTATTAGGAATTCAGATACATCGAGATCGATCTCGGGGTATTCTAGGATTATCACAAAAGAGCTATATCAATAAAATTCTTAAAATGTTTAGCATGCATGAATGTAAATTCGGGGATACTCCAGTTGCTAAGGGAGACAAGTTCAGTCTCAATTAGTGCCCAAAGGGGAATTTGGAAATTGAGGAAATGTAGAAGATTCCTTATGCGTCAGCTGTAGGGAGTTTGATGTATGCCCAAATATATACGCGTCCAGACATAGCATACATAGTTGGGGTTCTAGGCAGATACTTAAGCAATCCAGGAATGGACCATTAGAAAGCAGCAAAGAGGGTCATGAGATATTTAAAGAGAACAAAAGGTTATATGCTCACATACAAGAGGTCAGACCAATTGGAGATCACTGGGTTTTCTGACTCGGATTTTGCAGGATGTCAAGATAGCTTGAAATCTACTTCAGGTTACATTTTTATGTTGGCAGGTGGTGCGATTTCTTAGCGCAGTGTCAAGCAAACCCTTACAGCTTCATCCACCATGGCAGCAGAATTTGTAGCATGCTATGAGGCATCTAATCACGAAATATGGCTGAGAAATTTTGTCACAGGGCTTAAAATTGTGGAAGGCATTGAAAGACCACTTAAGTTATATTGTGACAACAAATCAGCTGTATTGTATTCCAACAACAATAGGAGCTCGACTAAGTCAAAGCATATCGACATTAAGTTCCTATTTGTTAAAGAAAGAGTACAGAGTGGGCAAATTTCCATAGAACATTTAGGGACAAACTCCAAAATGATTGTAGATCCTCTAACCAAAGGCCTTCCACCCAAGGTCTTTCATGAGCATGTTGCTCACATAGGTGTTTTACAGTTTGAGGAATTTGAGGTTTAGTGGGAGATAGTCATTTTCATATGTTTTATGTTTTATGTTCTATGTTTAATTTCTTGTATGCATACATTGAACTTTCAGACATATTTGGTTATTTATAAATATGTGGTTTTAATTATTACACTTTGTACATTAAGATTATTATATCGATCTCATTAAGTTAAATTTTGGGCCAGTTGAAAATAGATGTGTGTGTACAGATCACCTTCACATAATTTTTCATGCTACACATTTCATGATGAATCCATGTCATTCGGTTGTGTCAGGATTAGTAATCATTGTTGGTTTTAGTTGCGATTGATGCAATGAAAAACTGGTTTGGTTCTACATGTTGATATAATCAATGTACGAGACTTTTGGAGTATGCTCAAGTAATATAATGGAAATTTTGAGCTCATAAAGTCTAACACATTTATAAGGTTGTAAGGACATATATATTAGTGACCAGTGAGAGATTGTTAGTAATTTTAGGTCATGCATATATATGACACATATTAAATGTGTTAGGGCCATTATTTATTAAGCCAAATAATAAAGTGATATGACTAAATTAAAGTTTTGGCTAAAGGCATATGTCATGAAAATAAATATTGTGTAGAGACCATAAAGTAATTTCTAATTTGATGAGGGGCCAAATTAGAAATACTAAAACTTAAGTAATTAACAGTTTAAAAATGGTCGTGGTCCCCTTTTGAGAGCACATAGATACATAATATACTTTTCAAATTCCTGTTCCTTTCTCTCTATCCCCATCAGGAGAGAAAATCAAAGGGAAATAAATGTGCTCTATAGGAGGAAGATCAATTGATCAGTAGTGCTCTAAATAAGGGAACATCATCAGTATGGCTAATTCAGGTACGCTTGCATTTACTATTTACAGCATGTTTATGAGTATGGGATATTGCTTATGATTGATCGTTAGAATCAATATTAGGATCATATTCTGCTTGTGCTTACATTAAGTTTTATCAAATAGGTACTATGTATCTATATCATATTCATAGCTTGATACATTAAAAATTGAAATATTATGTAATTTTCATAGAATTTTTTAAAAAAAAGTATTTCAAAATGAAGGAAGAGTCAAAATATTACATAACACAAACCTTCTATTTATATTATACTATGAAAGCAATTAAACACCTTCATGGCAGCTTTCGTGTCCCTATTATTGGTTTTTATATTATCTGTTACACTTGTGAAACACATGATCATAGCAGACAGATATTAAAGTCACAATCAAATACTCAAGGTAAGACAAAGATAATTTAATATTTATAATTTTTAAAGAAAAGAAAGCTTATAAAAATTGATACAATTGTTACATAATCATGCATCAAACATTACATTTGTACCACATATAAAGGTTCCATGACCCATTCATATACTAAAATTCTGAGATCATGCACGTGTTATTACTTAATAACTCCTACTTCTCGAGAACTATAGTTATAGTATGTCTGGGTCACTTCCCAATCCATAGAGCATGGTAGACAAGTTCGACCTCTTGTCAAACTTTAGACATGAATCTCTTTCAACTCTCATAACTACTTATTTGGTGTCAAGATTAAGCTAAAAAAAGTTGAAAAAAAATTGTTTAGAAGAAGTCATTAACTTGAAAATACTAAAGGAGCCATCAAATGAAGTTGCCTTAAGTGTAATGATGTAAACATTGATGGACTTAAATGATAGGTTTGACTATGATAGCTTTTTCCATGATACTTTCTTGGACGATTCCTACATTTTCAAGAATGATTTAGTAACTTGAAGAATTTTGTGATTTTAATTTATAATATAAGTGGATTGTTTAAAATATTCACTTTAAGAGTAGATGCATAAATATTCAAACACTTTCAAACATATTGAAAACTTATAAGTTTGTTACTCCACCATAAACTGTTAGAAAAATGATTATTCAAATAATACTAATAATAATAAAAAATATTAAATCAATAATAATACTAAGACATATATATAAAATAATGAATATTAATCAGAGATCAATGATTATAATAACAATAATAAATAAAAGGTAAGGAGTAGAAATAGTCTGGGTTGAGGCACGCATAGCGCTATCCCTAGAGAGAAAATGCCTCCACTGTATAGGGCAATACAAATACACAATCATATGTGTTTCTTATCATATGCGTTTCTCTCCCAAGATACAACAACCCATCAAATCGATCGAGTGCAGCGAAGGATCTCCGAACCTTATGAATACCACTATCTTAAAGATAATCTAGAGAAGAAAAGAAGAGCACTTCTAAGAAAAAACTCTAGTGTTTGTAGTTGTTTTGTTGTTGTATTTTTCCTCATGCACCTAGGTGGTATTTATAGGTAACTATAAGTTTTTATTTTAATTATTTATTTTTTAAATTATATTAAAATATTTCTAATAACCCCTTACATAATTTAAAATAAAATAAAATAAAACAAAATATAATATCTTTTAAAACAAAATACTATAGTTCTGTAAGGAACCTTCCGGGTTTGACCCTTACACCTAGTACTTATAAACTTTCACCCGAGAAAATGCAGAGACTTAATTATCTTGAGCTACATCCCATGTGACCGGATTTTAGTAAATAACACATACAATATCGGTGCTCATTATAGGTTCTAATCAGTGGGTGCACGTTACGGCCTTTGCATGTATCTTGTTTCATGAGTGTTACTTAGAGACTTGCCCATGTCTCACAATGGCGACCCTGTAAGACCCGTGAAAATTAATTAATTAATTAATAAATGCGGGTAGAAAGCGCCTTTATGGCATTAATTATTGTTTGATGTGACGTGGAAAAGTACTAGCTCAAGTGGTTGAAAGTACTTTGATTGTGTGAGAGGACTTGGGTTCGAGTCCTATGTATGCCAATTATGTGTTGTTGTTATTTATTGATTTCAATGATATGTATGAGTATGGACTTGGTATTGTAAACTTACATTGATTGGAGTGTATCACTAAATGTGAATTGGCATAGTGGTAGTGGTACATTATATTGTTGGGAATGAGGGTTTTTGGTAATGAATGGATGTGGATACTTAAGGGTGAGAAGTTTTGGGGTTCTGAGCGACAAACATGCTCGCTTAGGTGAGAATGGTTCGCCTAAGCGAGGTCTCGAGTTGATGGTTGTTTGATTGCATCCTCGTTTAGGCGAGGTGTGTGTTGTTTTTGAGCGATGGTATGGCTCGCCCAGGCGAGAGGATCTCGCCTAAGCGAGATAACGTGATAGTGCTATTATTTTAAGCTCGCTCAGGCGAGGTGAGCTAGCCTAAGCGAGATTGAGAGCTTAGCTTGGGCGAGGGTCCTTGGCTTAAGCGAGTTTAGGCGAATTGCCATGTGTTTGTGTACTATTTGGATGGTTTGCTTGTTATTTCCTAAAGGATAGGAAGTATATGCTTGTGTTTGTGATGTTTGGACTTGAAGGACTGAGTCCAATAGGGGTCTGGGATGTGCTTGAATGGTTGAACGCATGATGGGCATGGAACTGGTTGAGTTTCGGTCGGCTACTATTGGGCGAGGAGTCCTTAGTATGGTGATTGCATGCGTTGGACGCACGATGGGCAAGGAACTGTGATGTTCCCGTCGGCTACTATTGGGCGAGGAGTCCATAGTATGGTGATTGCGTGTGTGCCAGGGTCCAGGTCGAGAAGGCTTGGATGATTTACTATAAACGAGGAGTTTGTAGGGCAAGACTATGAGCGGGATAGGCTCATAGGGTTGGACCACGAATGAGTTAGTTTCGTGGGAGCACAGTGAAGTCCCAAGACCTAGTTCATGTATATGACTCATGAAGGACTATGAGGTCATGGTTGGGTAATTTGAAAATCATGAAATTTTAGTTATGTTATTTTGGGATAGGTGGCATATTTATTTCATGTATTTGTTTATATTGTGCATAGCTCACCCTTTCTGTGTGTGTGTGGCGATGATCGGATGACTCGTTATCCGGGAGCAGGTGATTTGATAGGTAGGCCAGGAGATGCATAGACTCGGAGCGAGGGATAGCTGGGGATTTTGTTTATATGTTATTATTTTGATTTTGTGATAAATATGTAACCTTTTGGGAGCCATGTGAATATTGTTTTAGTTTTATAAATTATGGACTCCTGGTTTTATGACATGTATATTAAAGTTTTAAATTTCTCGTGTTTCTGGGAAATGGTTTTATATTAAATGAGGTGCTTATTTTTATTTTGGATTTTATTTATTAAATATTAGTAATATTCCTTAGGGATGTTACAGGCCCCACCATCACACTCACTAGGTAAACCCTCAAAGGGTGTTTTGTGACTCACACCCCTACAATAATTGTCATTGGGTTTATTAAGAGGTATTTTATAAAATGATGCATATACCTCAACCATTAGGTTTATTAAGAGGTATTTTATAAAATAAGCATAATAATGCACATACCTCAACCTAATTATTGCCACAATTTATAGTACACCTCGCCATAGGAATGAGACATAAAATTTAATCAAATTTTTTGGTGTACTTTAGTCAATAACAACTTCGTTATTACCCATTGAACTCCATTCCATGGGATCGCCATTCATGTGGAGATAGGTGTCCATTGTTGCAACTAATTTATGGGCTATAATCTCATTCCTCTCGACGACTCAAATACTTGTTGTGATGCATCAACCTTTTGATTAGCAAATCTGCAATATTTCTTTTTTACCTGACAAAGTCAAGAGAGATAACCATGAGTAATTAAGTTTCTAATACATTTGTCTCTCATTATTATATGTTGAATTTTTCATTGACATTTTTACTAGAAACTTTAAATATAACAATTTGATTGTCAGGGTGCATTGAAAATAGAAATAATTTATGCTTGCACAATAGATCATGACAGAACAACAACTTTTTAACATATTTCCATGATAGTTCACATCCATCCAACTTTAAAACATAACCATAACTAGCAGTTGATTTTGTCACCAAAATCAATATCCAATTTACATTAAAATATCATTCAATCATCTCAAGAAATTGGACATATTGCTATAACTAGAAAAAACACAAATAATATTACACTAGATGGCAAAACAATACTAGATGTATATTTTCACTCACTTTAGAATATATAACCAAAGATATTTTCCTCATCAAGAGTTATATTAACATTTACAAGACACCCCCACACTTTGAAATATTTTAAATGTAGTTCTTTTTTCTTTCATAACTCATAAAAAGTTTTATCACAATCTTTTGTGTTCAAAATATGGTAAACAGGATATAAAATTTCACTAATATAATGTTAGACAAGCTAGAACTTGAAGCATAACATTTACCATATCAAACAAAAGCATTTTTTTTCTTTCTTTCGTTGCACCATTATATTAACACCATGAACTACATGAAGATGTTACTTAATGAATAATACCATGAATTTCACATAAAACACTCATTTATAAAGATATGTATCATCACTTCTCTATTTAATTAATTTTGTAGCTCAAAATTTCATAATTTGAATGGTCTCTAACCAAATTTCTCAACAATTATAATAATAGCATGTCATGTAACATAGCTTTCAACATTTGTAAAATCAAAGAAAAAGTTACTAAATATTTTATTACAAGATAAAACCATTTAACTCAAACAAGCCATCAAAAAGTATATCATTTACCAACCAAAGCACATGTCTAGAAATAATAATCTTATTGCACTTGAAAACCACTTCATAACCTTGTTGAGCACAAGAAAGTTTCTAAATTCAGAAACATGAAAAACTCTTTTTTTTTTATTTTAAATAATTGCTAGAAGACATGTTTAGTTTTTACTTGACCATCCTTTCAATTTTTTATGTGAAGATTTCTTCTTTTATCAGCATTTACATGATCTTAAACATGATATTAATTAAAATAATTCATTTTAATTTCATGTCATAAACAATAATTTTAAATTCATAAATATGATAAAGATTATATTTATTATCGATCATTTTTCTTTTCATACAAATATCAAGATAATTTTTTTTCCTTTGCAAATGCAAAGCTTCACAACTCAATAATATTGTTAGTATGACAAACATTTCACAATTATTTTCATACAAAACACTTAAAATATATACATGATATAGAACATCTTTATCAATGGTAAGAGTAGACGATATTAAAGCATAAATTAATATAACAACAAAAATATTAGCAATAAACATCACAAAATTATTAAATGAGCAGGAAATTCATTTATCCATAATTTCATTTATTGTTATCAATAGAAATGGAAACAATTATACACATAAAATTTTAGGCTTAGTTGAAACTGGTTTAATTATAACCATAACAAATACATTAATTCATAAAAAGTGTTTTCAGTCTTCAGCTCTATATTATTTTTAATTTTAGAAATGAATACAGATGATTAATCAAAAATATAAATAACAAGATAATACACAATCACAATACACATACACAACCACTGCACAGGGCAATACAAATACACAATACACAATCATATGTGTTTCTTATCATATGTATTTCTCTCCTAAGATACAACAACCCATCAGATCGATCGAGTGCAGCGAAGGATCTCCGAACCTTATAAATACCACTAAGAAATATAAAGAAGAACACTTCTAAGAAAAAACTCTAATGTTTGTGGTTGTTTTGTTGTTGTATTTTCCGTTATACACCTAGGTGGTATTTATAGGTAAAAAAAGGAGACAAAAGAATAAATTATAATAAGAATATAGTCATTTAGTCATAAAAATTATTAACCCAAAAATTAAAGATATATAAATAGATGAATAACAATAAGTTTTTTATTTTAATTATTTATTTTTTAAATTATATTAAAATATTTCTAACATAATCAATTTCATACATGAGTGGATTAGATTCATCAAGAAATATTTTTAAAACATCAAAAGAAAATCCTCGAGTAACAAAATTATATTTAATTTATGTTTTAAAAGAAATTTAAACTAAATTCATCTGATTAAGGTTTATTAGAGCTACAAATGTTTCAAAACCAACGCCCTATCCTTCATGTGGTGTACTCGAAGCTTTATTTGAGATACAAATATTTCAAAATTAGTAACGTATCCTTGTTGGATACTCTATCCACACACCGACACAATTACAGTAGTACATTAATTTTATTTATCCAAGTCCCATGTATCAATAATAAACAAATTATAACTAAAAACTTAAATATTATAATAATTATTAAACAGATATTACTAAAATTATAAAAAATCAATTCAGAAAAAAAACTAAAATATATATTTTTATTAATTTCTTATAATGCTATACAGTACTTCAAAATTTATAAATAATAAAATTGATTGTATTTGGAAGGTTAAAATTCATCAAAAACTATTTAAAATAAAATGCGGTTATAAGAAGGAATGTTAATTATTACAGATTATTGTTATAAGCTGATAAAAATAATATTAAAGTTTTCTTGGCGAAAATATTATAGAAGGCTTTCAGGTTAACATGATCTAAAATAAAATAAAAATTGACACCTTAACAATTACAAAATTAAATTTAAGTGCATTATACAGATACAATAAAGTTTTAATTAAACACCGAAATGATATTAAGTAGTTCATACTATCTTATATGTGTAAAATATCTTATATGTGATAAAATTGTTTATATTTATGCTTTAAATTATTTATAATTAATAATATGAAATTTTACACAAATCTAATATCTATACAATAAACAAGAATTAAAAATATAAATGTTTACCATCAAACACTAAATACTAAAATAATAATATAAATTGATTTTACTATTTCAATCCCATTGTTCATTAATATAATAATGTATAAATTAAATAATATGATGTAAAATTATTTTAAAACATAAAAATAAAAACACTGTATGGTGGTAATGATGCCACATAATTTTAACACGTGATACCATACCACATAACACACCGAAAACAACGACCATGAGAAACGCGATGCAGCATGACATTGATGTATCCCTGCCATTCAAACTACCACACCCATATACTTTTATACAACGAAAAATGTTTTCAAGTTTTATGGTTTTCCTCAACTTTTATATTTTTTAATTAATTAATTCAGCCTTTAATTTTAGAAACATGTGAATTGAGTGTTATATCATATTTAAATAAAATAGTGAAATATTATTACTATTACACAATTAACTAAAAAATTAATTTCATCAGTTTTAAAATATTGAGACTAAAAAAAAGTTTCACGGAAAGTTTTCAAAAGGTCAAAGAACAAAACATGGTTTTTTCCTTTACATATGAACGAATTATGGTATGGACCACCATGGTCATGCGCTACATGTTTAGGGTATCCACATCCATCCTCCCTTTATAGTGCGCACATCCTTTTCTTTTTTTTGTTTTCCCAAAGTTAACCTTTCTCACTAGCCACTCTATAGACTATAGCCATAGATGACTTTTACTAGTGTTTTTTTTTTCTTTTCTTTATATTAATGTTTATTCATACATAATAACTATATCATTTTCCTTAATCATTTTCTGAATCGAGATTAAATAGAACGCAATTGAAAAAAAAATTAGTATTGCTTAGTGAGTTGATGTTAAAGTCATTTTTAATATTAGTTTTAGTTTGAACATAAATATTTATAAATTCTTTAAATTTGCTTTCTTTTGGTCACATATTTCTTAAATTTTGTTTAGACAAAATTGTCAAAATTTATTGAGTCTAAATCTAAACTTTTAGATCTTGAAAATAATTTGTTTCGGGTAAAAATAAATTTTGGTGATGTAGAAATGAGTTATGTAGCTTTTATGATTATGAGAGTTGATTAAAACCTATAATTTGATGATACCAATTTGTGTAAAAAAATTTCATACAAAAAATCTTCCAATGTGAAAAAGTTGTGCAATGCTATAGTTAACCTTTTTAACCATTATAGTAATCTATATGATACTTAAAATTTATAGATTTTGGTTATATCATCTTTGGGAAACTTGAAAACAAATTTATAGGATGTTAAAGCAAAGTTCTGAATTTTGGTTTTACCTGAAAATCTCAAACCATTTGAAAATTATGTGGCCGATTTTGAATTGAAATGACTTTCAAAAGGAGTAGTTTTGAAGGTGAATATAAAATTTAAAGGGGGGAATTTCTCAGGGTTCTAAAAGTAGATGTTATATTACTAAATGTAATATTTTAGAAAGTGATCTCGTTTCAAAATTCATTTTGGTCAAAATTTAAGCATTTAGATCTTAAAATGAAATAATTTTGAGTCAAAAATGAACGGAGTGATCTAAAATAAATCACTTAAATCTAATGGTCATGCCCAATCACGGATTTTGGTAAAAAAAATTTGAAGGTTAAAATAATATACTTAAATTTTGTATATTTAATTATTATTACTAATATAACAAAAGTATATATAATTTAATATTGAAATTCTTGTATGTTTTTTTTAGAAAAATTATAGTTTTGAAAATGTATTTGATATGAAAATCATTTTAAGTTAGTTTTTCTAATTTCATCTCTTTTCCTGGATATTCCCATATTTGAGCATATTTTCTTATAATAAGTTCCAAAGAATTAATATGAAACATTCTGTCTATAATTCGAAAGAATTAATATGAAACTTCCCACTTTTGATTCTTTGAATTTTAAGAAATGGTTCTCTAATTCAACAATTGAATTCCTAGTATCATCCTTGAAAATAGGTGAAGTAAATTTGTATTGTTTTTATCTTCAACGGTATCTTTCCTTCTATCACTTCACAAAAAAAATGAATCTATTATTTTATTTTCATCAATATACCTATTAAAAAAAATTAAAACTAAAAAATAATTTATCAAAATCTAATAAAAATTGAGAGACGTAATTACTACAAAAATATGATAATCAAGTCACATTTAAGAAATGATTATGAAAAAACATATACTGCATAAATTTTCTTTTTATATTCATAAAAAAATAAATATACAAAAAAAAACTCATAAGATGAAAAAAAAAAACTAAATATCAAATTAATATTTTCATATCAAGAGAAGGGAGATAGTTACCATTTTTTTATCTTAAAAGAGAAATGATGAGCACTAAGAGCGAGAGAATGAATTTATATCTAACTTTCTATTTTTTTTTTAAAAACAAAAAACAAAAGAAGAGATGCAAAAAGAATGATTGAATACAATACAGAAACTTAAAATGGAAAAAAACAAAAAAAAATCTTAATAAATTTTATTATTCTTTATTATGTTTAATTTTATTATTTATTAATATTAAATATTATATTTTATAAAAAAATCAATTTAAAAAATAAAAAAAAAATATTTAAAAAAAAAAAATAAAAATTTTTTTTGGGGGGCATGACCCTTGTGGACCTTAAGGTTCACCACTGGTTATAGGATTTAGTAGAAAACTAGAGCCCAGCGATACAAACTTTAGGAAAAACTTTTATGCTAAATTTTTTAGTGTAAAGAGTTGTGCAATTCTAAAGTTCACAATTTGTACATTTTAGTGGAAAATTAGAAAATGGTGATTATATGTTATCCACATGCTATTTGATTTTTTATTCACTCACATCACAAGTTCACAGAAAATTTACAAAATCATCTTCTAAACTCAGAAGTTGGGGTGTGTTTCAATTTGGAGAAGTGATTTTAGAAAAAAAAAAAAAAAATGAAGATATGATTGTTTGAATAAAATAAATGTGATTTAAATGGATTTGAGATAAAAATTTGTAAAAGTTTGTATACGAAGATATTGATATGATATATTAAAAAGGTATTTTAATGGATAATATTAGATGGTTATTATTTTATCCTTCTGTTCAAAATTAATTTAACATAAAATATAATTAATATAAATTATCTAAAGATAATATGTGAATTATTATTTAAAAAATATATAAACTAGTACAATTATAATAATAATAATAACTATTATTACATTAATTATTATTATTACTATTATTAATAATAATAATATTATTATTATTATTATTTATCATTATTATTTTTATAAAAGGTGGGTTAGGAGAGAATTAGGGCTTTTGACGACAAGAATAGTTTGGGACATGGAGACTATAAACCGTGGAAATTTCCTAAGCACAGGAAAGTTTCGTAGGAGGAGTGTATGTTACATATGTATAAGCAATGAGAAAAAGAAGAAAGGATGCGTACAAAAATGCCCAAGAAATGTCTAGTGAAAAACAACTCAAAAAGAGCTTGCTTGCTTCTTAATTTATTAGAACCTTTATTCAATATATAGAGTACAATGTCCCATCATATAAAGGGAAAAATAAAACCTAATAAAACAAAATATTTGATAATAATAAAAGAGAATCAAATATATGATATCTCTATCAATATAAATAAAAGCAGGAAATATATAATATCTTTATCACCCCTTCTCAAGGTGGGCATGAAGATTTGTAAATGCCCAACTTGGAAGTAGCAACCCGAAAAGTAGAAGGATGTAAGGACTTAGTAAACATATCATCAAGTTGACTTCTAGAAGGAACATTGGTAAGGTGAATAAGACCATCAACAAGCTTTTGTCGAATAATGTGGCAATCAAGTTCTATATGCTTGATTCTCTCATGAAAAGTGGGATTCTTGGAAATATGTATAGCAGAATTGTTGTCACAAAAGGTAGTGTAGGGAATGGGAATAGAAAAAGGCAAATCCTGAAGAAGGTATTGAATCCATTGTAGTTCACATGCCAGGGATGCCAAGGCGTGATACTCAGCCTCAGATGAAGACGATGAAACAATGGTTTGTTTCTTAGACTTCCATGCAACCAAATAGGTTCCTAAGAAAACACAATATCTGTGACACCCCGACTATTATACTAAATAATTATTATCTGATAAAAAGATATGGAATTAATTTTTTTTTATAAGATTATCCTTGAGAGAACTTTAATAATAACATAACATCATATTCATATATATG
>Ga0214542_1010829_pt1 | contig 12964 bp, 6 predicted proteins | sample CNSS1metaG_FD_160096 | JGI IMG/M metagenome (GOLD analysis project Ga0214542, IMG submission 160096) | Root nodule microbial communities from cowpea collected in UCLA plant growth center, Los Angeles, California, USA - CNSS1 | ecosystem: Host-associated > Plants > Roots > Nodule | place: USA...
TGTTCGAGATGAAGAAACGAACCCTAGCAGAGCTCTTTTTGGTGAGAGGGTTGACGGCTGATTTCTGAAAGAGTGAGTATGAGATGGGATTAGGGCAACATAGCAGGGTTTATATACGTTGGGCCAATCCTTAGGCCCACTTACAAGGGCAGCCCACTAACGTTAGGACAGAAATAAAAAGGGGGCCTTACAGAAGGTCCATCAAATTACTTCTTAAAATTATAGCTATTAATCACTCGATTACGCCCGTAAAGTTATAAAATAAATAAACGTAATACTTAATTTTGATAATTATTTATTAATTTAAGTTATAAAATCAGCACCAGTCAATTTATTCTTTTATATTGTATAATCAATCAATTTATTCACTAAAGGTTTCTTACTTTATAAGTCGTTTTTGATTAAAAGTAATCATTTCTTTATAAAAAAAATGTGCGTTGGAAAAACAGTGCGTACAAAAGTGTGATTTTAAATATTAATTTCATACAATTCTAATTAGGTAACTCAGTCCAAAAAAAAGGATCGAGTTAAAAAAAATGGCATTCATATTTTAATGCATTCATTTTATGTCAAAAGGAATACTTTATTTTGTCTAATTTTAAATGAAATTAGAAAACACACTAAAAATTTTAACAAAATTTTAACGTTAGATATTTTTTGACATGTTCAAATTTCAGTTAGATATTTTTTGACATGTTCAAATTTCAATTTTATATGTGTGGTGGGTAATGTTATATTGGGTTCGACCTCCTTTAACGTTGGTGCTGAAGGGGTTGAACGTCTAATTTCGCACAATTTGAAGTTAAAATAATGTTGACTTTTGGTGTGACACTACCAGACGTTAAAGGATGTTGGCTATTGCACAATTTGATGTTTTTTAACGTCTACCAGCTCCGCCGTCGACCAGCTGCAGCCGCCCTTTGTCGCGCATCGTCGCCTCCGTTGCGTCATCCATTGTCGTCGATTAAATTGTCGCCTCTTGCTACCGGTGAGTTCAAAAAATGTGTTTCTTTTGCATTTTTGATTCGTTTGTGTTGCTTTGGGGTTCACAGATTTAGTGTTCCAAACACATCATTGCCTCGTCACGAAGATACACCGCAAGCGAAGAAGTTTCTTTACCATCGTAACCCACCATTGAACCAAGTGGATGTGACTGCTTGAATGAGGTAGCAACAAATTTGATGAATCTTGTTGTGATTGTTGCCATATTGGAACCTTTGGTTTTTGCAGCATGTGTGCAGAGTGATGACTTGTGTGTCTCTCGACGAATGGCCAACCACTACGATGAAAAACTATTGCGTCTCCCGGCGACCACCGCTGCTGCAAGAGCTCCAGATTTTTTACAGAATGGCTTCGGTTCACATTAGAACCGAGGCAGAAGAGTAGCTTTATGGCTTCGGTTCACACCCGAGACCAAAAGGGGATGACTTTTGGCCTCGTTCTAATATGCCTCAATTCTGAAACCGGGGTAGAATATAAAAAACAATTGGGGCCAAAAGCCCTTACTGCACTAGTGAAATGATTAAAAATTCAATCATTTGTACTAAATCTCAAACGGGAACTACGGTGACCTTAGGGTCACCGCTGTTGGCAAATGAAATGTTTGACGGTGGAATGGAGATTAAGACAAAAAGCAATTGGTTCAAAATGTCTAAACCAATCCAAAAATGAAAGCCTTACAAGTTTAGCGGTCGAAAATGAAGTCAAACTCTCCAACAGAGGTTGTTGGTGGCAGCAATGATGAAGGAGAAGATCGTGCGAAGGAATAATGAAGTGTTTTCTAGTTCATAGCGTTACTTTAAAACACTTTTGATGTTGGGGAAATGTTGGTCCGATGTTGAGTGATGTCAGGGAAGTCTTCAGCCGATGCGCCGGGGTTGTGGTGTCCGACGTCTTTTTTTAAATGACTTTGGGGGAGGAGCTGACCAAGATTAAGTAACATCTAGACTGTATAGGTCGACATCAAACTTATCCATTTATTTAAAAAAATGTTACCGATCATTTTTGACATTGAACTTCTTTTGGACACACATTAAATCGGTGACGTTATAAGGACTTTTGTGTTGTGACATTTGATGAAGAAAATTTTCAAGAAGTATAAACCTTGATAATGATCATTTGAAAATTTAAGAAAATTATATATTATTAACTTATAATATTATAGGTTAAACAAATTAACTTATAAATATTATAATATTTTTCTTTCAGATAATAAGACAAGTTGAGAATTCAAATTCATTCAAAATATATTTAGATGATTTTTATCATAACAACTTCATAAAAAAAAAACTAAAATACATTATATTAATTTTGTATAAGTTAAAATTAGTTGACATATAGATTAAAATAAATTTTTAGAAAGTTATATATTTTTTCACAAAATAATTTAAAAATAAAAAATTTCTTTTAATTTAATTTTGTAATAGTTCTTATTGAAAAATGAGTTAAAATATAAATTGTAATGCTGCAACAGTGACAGAAAGTAGAAAATGAAAAAGTCTAAGCTAGCAAAGCATCTTATGACCCAAAGATGCAAAAATCTTAACAACTTTACCAACTTTTACTATTAACCAACACTTTTCCATTATTTTTACTGTTCCAAAAATTGATTTGGTGAAAGAAATAATTTATGCTGGCATCCTTTAAGTACTAGTGGATATGATGAAATCCAAGTTGGGTCCCTCATGCCTTGTTTGGTTTTACACTTTCACTCGCTTATTTAGGTTAAATTTAATCACTTCTTTGCATATATACACGTTGCCAATGCTCAATTTTTCCTTCACTAATCCATAAATGTATGTAGATAGGTAAAATAATATCTTATGTCAAACTATTTATAAATTATTAAAAAAAGGGACAATTTAAAGTGAATAATTTTATTAAACATAATTATCTATGATTAAATGTTAATATATTCAAAATATAACTAAACAATGTATTTTTTATTACATATTAAGTTATATAAAATTATACACATATATTACTATTACTACATCAACATATTTAGGATGGTAAAACAAGTTTTGAATTTGAGCTATTTTGGGAATTTATCAAAACTGACGGATTGACTAGTATATTCAATCTATTTCTGATTCGTTCTGTTTAACTCATTAAATCAATAGGTTCAAGATAAAGAAAACTGATCTATTAGTCTCTTATTATTTTTTAAAAATTAAAAAGTAAAATAAAAGATAATTTAAAATTGTAACTTATTCATTAATATTTATAAATTATGTTTTATTATTAATTATAAAAATATAATGTAATATTTAAAAGTAATAATTATTTTAATTTATTTTGTTAAATACATAATTAATTAATTAATTAAAAACTTAAAATAATATTTATATGATTTGTAAAACCCTAGAAAATTGTGTTTTAGAATTGACAGTGGTTTAAAAATAGTAAGCCTCTATTATTTTAATATTAAAAGGTTTTTAGTATAAATAAAATTGTTATAAATGAGTTTCACTATTTTAAAACATACTATCTCTCTAAAAATCACTCTTCTAGAGTTCTTTGACTTCTCTCTAGAAGTTTTTACCTTTTGTTCATCTGTTTGAAGATCGGAGACCAATAGGGTGATCCTCTTGGCGAACTCTTTCTTTTTATTCGATCATTTTCTTCAATCGTGTAAGTTGAACTTTTGCTCATTTTCTTGTGGGTATTCTATGTTCTGACTTGCATGTGACCCTACTTTGGTTGCATGTGACATTTTAATCATCAATATGAATCTTTGTTGGTCAATGATAGGTCCTGATCGGTTTTATGTCATTCCTAAGTATAGATAAAGCATCTTGTAGAGCTAAATGTGTTTTGGTGTTCCTTGAATCGGTTGAGCTGTTTGGACCAGTTGAACTGCTTTGTCAAGTAAGGGAAGCTAGTATTCTTTTGCTTTGCAATTTTTTCTAAATTAATAAAGGCATGTTGATGAATTTGATCTGTGATAAGTATGGTTGTTTTGCTTGAATGGTTTGAATTATGCTTGTCATAGTTGAATCCACAAATTGTGGAAATATCCGTAGGTTACCTGTGGGATTCGTTGTTTGAATTATGCTTCTTGTAGTTGAATCCATAAGTTGTGAAAATATCCATTAGTGCCCTGTGGAACACACTAGTGTGAATTATGCATCCTGGAGCCAAATTCACATATTGTGGGAAAATCCATAGGTTAATTGTGGAACCTTTTGTTTGTTTTCTTCACCTTTAACATGAACTCTCGACTCTCCTCTATCATGTGTGACATTTGTGTTTTTTTTTATGTTTATGAAGTTTTACTAGTTGTTCTTGAACATTGATGTGATAGAGTGTCTATTACATGAAATTATGAAATATGATTTTTGAATATAATGAATAAGTTGTGTATGATTGTTTGGTATGAGGAACTCGGTGTGAGATCATGTTTTATAGAAAAGTGATGAGGTTATAAGTATAAAAGAGGATCATTGGAATGAAATGGTTAAAGTTGATTTGCATCTTTGTTTTAAGTCTTGGCTTCTAAGGAAGTGTGATGGTTTAAAAGAGTGAAAGTGGATCTTAATGGAATGAAATGAGAAAAGTTAATGTGAATTGTTTGTTGTATAAGGGTTGTGCTTCTAAGGAAGAAGTGTAGTCGTCACTAGTAGGTTGTTATGCATTGGCTAGGGATATGTGTTGGTTAGAAGTTTTCTTATACTTTACTAGGTTTACAAACTCATATAGAGTATCATGGCCTAGGTGGTGAGAGTTGAAGGAGGTTCTTATGGCAGGATTAGGGATGGGACCACTATGGCGCTGCCATAAGTAACTTACCATGTCTAGAGGAAATTGATTCATGTTGGTTATGCCAAGTGGATCTAGGGTCTTTGCCGCAATCCAATTTTATGATAAGTGCATAGTTTCTTATGTCTGAGTCAATGCATAGATCCAAATAATTGAATCTAGAGAGTTTGTAATTGTATGTTTGATATTTTTATGAATGTTTTGTGATATAATAAGTTTAACTAATATATGATTATTTCTTTTATACACTAGCTTACCCTCTTATGTTTGTTGTTTGTATGTGTTATGTTCTTCTTTTGTAATGCTCACCTTATTTGTGTAAGCAAATGGAGATACAGGTATGGAGGCACCTCTTGATGTTAAGGAGTTAGTGGTATAGGTGATAAGTGGCTTTAGATCAGGTATGGAGGCACCTCTTGATGTTAAGGAGTTAGTGGTATAGGTGATAAGTGGCTTTAGATCATGTTAGGTATAATATTGTAATAAGATACTAGTATAGTAGCTTGAGAATGTATATAAATGATATTGTTATAGTTTTATCTTATAAGAATGTACTAATTTACAATGTACAATGATTTTATCTGTCTTCTGAATATTCTTAATAAAATGTTTTATTTTAGTAATATTAAACTATTAAAATGAGATGTTACAAAATTAAATATAATTGTGATATATATATATATATATATATATATATATATATATGTTAAAAAAATAAAATTAAGAAAAACAATGATGGACTAGCCTTTAACCTGTCCATGTACTTTCTAATGAAATGGGTTAAGATTTTCAATTAATTTTACTACGATAAATCAATTCGTCCCATTATATTTGCACTTACCAATAACAAATCGAGTTAAAATAGGTTAGACTAAATGTCACTTCTAAATAGATTAATTCAAGTTGAAGAAAAAAACTGTTATGACAACAGGTCGGTAGATATGATATTTTATTAAATTTAACTTTGTGCACCGTGTATACATAGGGACAATTATTCCATTATATTAAGGTTCGTATAAAAAATGATACACAGGATTTAGATGAACAAAGGTATATTAAAGTTTACCAGAACTAAAATTACTTTTCAAAAACTAGATAAATAACTGTTTCCGTTGCTATTTCTTTTTTGGTTTATTACGTAAGTTTTTGTTCTTCCTCTTAGAAGCCTAGATAGTTCGGAAACAATAGAATCCTTTATAAACTGGTCACAATTATTTTATAAAGATACTGCTATCTATGTTTACTTCTTAAGAATATTTTGTGCGAGAAAAAAGTACAAAAATCACATTTCTCGTAATTTATTTTCATAAAATAAATGTGAAAGTACAAGACTACATGCATAAAATTTATTAAGAAAATTTTAGAATTTCAAAATTTAACAATTCAATTTTCTAAACTCATTTTAATAACTCTTACCTCCAATTTAAATAATAATGAGTGAAACATGATCTCTGATAATAAAGTTGTCATTTTTGTCTTTTGAAAATAAGTAATTTATTTCCTAAAACAAATGAATTAATCAATATTTTTATTTTCCACTAACAAAAATCAACCCTTAATTCTTTGAAGAATCTTATTCTAAAACTTATATTTTAGCTCATAAATTCTGGGAATCATAGGTTTGATAATCATTACACTGATTAGTTTATGTACATTTCTATTTTAATTTTAAAGTGTCACGTTATCCTGTAATCAGTTTTTTACCGATCAAAATTTATTAAAAAACAACAGAACTTGAGATTTTTATTGAAAATAATTAACTCAAATACATATCCTTAATATCCTTATTATATAAAATAGAAATTAAAAATAGATCAACTGATAACGCAAATTCTCAAGATTTTACATGATTTTTCTTTTCAAATTTATCAAAAAAAAAATTGCAATTTTTTTTTTTAAATTTCAATTGACAAATAATTTTTTAAATAATAATATTTTTAAAAGATTATAAAATTTAGAAGAAATATTATTTTTTTAGTAAAGAACAATTAATCATCAATAAAATCAGTGGTATTCCACACCGGTATAATAGCATCACACGACTAGGGGTGTCAACAGGACAGGTAAGGTACCGGTAGTAGCTCCCCCGTACCCTACCTGCTGGATAAATATCTGTCCCGTATCCATACCCATATCCATGCGAGTACCCGCATATATTTTTTAATATCCACATTACCCGCAGGTATTTTAAAAAAATAAAATGAAATATTTAATAAGATATTTTAATTATAAATTCAAATAAAATACAATACATAATCTTCATAAATTTCAAACAAAGTTCAAATAATTCATGTAAATTGTGTTGAATTACAATTTACCATGAAATGGAGATTTTTTTAAAACAAATTGATAAAAAATAAATAATTCAAAATCAATGTTTAATATTTTAATATATTTTTTAATTTAAATTATAATATAGCGGGTACGGATAATATAATACTCATACCTACCTCGTTAACATGTGGGTATAAAAAATACCCGTAACTATTATCCGCGGGTATCAATTTACGATATCTATTTTGTACCCATTGCGAATTTCATCCACGTATACCCGCAAATACGATTTTTTTTGACATCCCAAGACACAAAACAAGTTTCCAATCCTTAAACTTTTGAAAGAGAAAAGTATTTACAAAAATATAGAAATAAGAAACTTTTTATCTAACACCAACATTCCTTATAATGATCTTTTATATAGTTTTTTAAATAAATAGAAATAATAACACAAGAACTTTAGTTAGGTGACTCTCTTTTCCTAACCCTATATATATTGTCTTCCTTCATTCACTCCTTTGTGCCTTCCTCACTTAATAACTCTCTACCCTTTCTCTCATGCGACTGTTCTTCTCCACCTTCATTTTCTTCCCAAAAACACATTAAAATCTCAAAATTTCCTCTAAAGTTTCAACCACACCATCAAATTAATCTCCGATGATGCCCCCTCAGCAAGAAAAGACTGTCACACCTGACATTCCGGCCATCCCTAACCGCCCGGAGAACAGCTCCGTCCACGCCGAACCACCTTCCTCCGCCGCCAATCACATTCACAACACCAATAATTCTCACCAACAACCACAACCACAACCAAATATTTCAGCACCCAGATTTTCTGTTCTTCGTCAATCCCTTCGCCCAATTACCCTCAAAGTACTCATCACTTCTATTTTCAACGCACTCACACATGTTCATTCTTTCAGTGCCTTTAACTTTCTTCTCTTTTTTTTTTTCTTTTTTTCATTCTTATCAGCACAAAGTTTAAAAAAAAAAATCGAAAACTACCTTCTTCTTTTCTCTCTTAAGCTGCCAAAGTGAAGAACTATTCCTTTAAAATAAATGGAAAGGCACAGAAACAATTTATTTCTAAATATCAAGTGCTTTATCATTTTTCAAAATTTAACAATATATTTTTGGGAAAAAACCAAAAAGTTTGAATATTTTCATATTATAACAAATAGTCTTACAGATGGTTATGGAAGATAAGTTTGTTGAGTTTTATAAGTAGAGTCATACTACGCATACTTAGCATGATTTTTGATCGGTTGAGAGTGAAATTTTTTTGTTTTTACATTGTGAATGTATGAATGTTAAACCCTTGAAATGATTGAACTATATAGCATGTAATTAATTAACAGCGTGTTTTGCTTAGTTGTTGAGTTAATTAACAGGGTGATTTAGTTTATCTAACGTTATAACATTTTTGCATGTAGTTTGAGGATGTTTCCTACAGCATAACTTTTGGAAGGGACAAGAATGGTTGCGTATCTTCTCCAAAACAAAAACACACAAGGACAGTGTTGAATGGTGTGACTGGTATGGTGGGGCCAGGGGAGGTGATGGCAATGTTGGGTCCCTCAGGTAGTGGCAAGACCACTTTACTCACTGCCCTCGCCGGCCGGCTCACCGGAAAACTCTCCGGCGCCGTAACCTATAACAACCACCCTTTCTCAAGTTCCATGAGGCGCAACATAGGGTTTGTGTCCCAAGAAGATGTGTTGTACCCTCACCTCACTGTGATCGAGACTCTAACTTACGCTGCCATGTTGAAGCTTCCGAGAAGTTTGACAAGGGAAGAGAAAATGGAGCAAGCCGAGATGATCATCGGGGAACTAGGGTTGTCCCGGTGCCGAAACAACCTCGTTGGTGGCGGCGCAGCCGTTTTCCGGGGGATTTCCGGCGGGGAGCGAAAGCGGGTCAACATAGGACAAGAGATGTTGGTAAACCCGAGTTTGTTGTTGCTCGATGAGCCAACATCCGGGTTGGACTCCACCACCGCCCAGCGCATCGTGGCAATGCTTCATAGTCTTGCTCTAAGTGGTCGAACGGTGGTGACCACCATTCACCAACCTTCGAGCAGGTTGTTTTGGATGTTTGACAAGGTGGTGTTGTTGTCGGACGGGTACCCGATTTTCACCGGGCAAGCAGGTCGGGCCATGGATTATTTTGAGTCCGTCGGGTTTGTGCCCACTTTGAATTTCATCAACCCGGCTGATTTTCTGCTTGACCTTGCTAATGGTAAGTGATTTTACCCAATATTTAAATGTGTCAAATGTTTGATGTTGATAAAGTGATGACAAGGGAGGAAGTTTAGAATTTTGTTTTGTGCATGTTCATTTCTGAATGGTATAATTGACCCATTATTATATGAGAGATACTCACATGAAAGTAGTTTGCATTTGATTGTTATTAGCCATGGCTCTTTTTCAAAATGAAGATGATATGTTGACACTTTTTAAAAATGTACAACAACCAAACAATTTCATATGTTAATATTTTATTGTAATATAAATCATTATTATATGTTTATTTCTATATGGTACAATTGACCCACTAGGTAATGCACACCATGAGTGATAGTCAACTCAAAGTCCTTTGCATTATTTGGTCGTTATTAGCTATGGCTCGTTTTCACAATGAAGATGTATGTTGACACTTTTTAAAAGAATTACTATCACATATGACAGTTTAATATATTAATATTTTAATCATTTTTTATATTTTAATATAAATCATTAATGTATTTTATATTTATATTTTATAATCATGTTGTTAATTTCAAGGTGGAAGACGCTAATAAATCATTAAACTTTGTGAATTGATAAGACAATTCCACAATCTGGTCAACTTCACAATATGACTATCTTTTTAGTAAATCTGGATAAACTCGTGGGAAACTTTACGTGACAAAAGCTAAAAGGGATCGATATGGTTCAATTCCCCTCACCTCATTTTCCAATCGCAAACATCACAAGAAGAGGTTTATATTTTTAGATTTACTATTCTATAATATTATTTTTATGATGCTCTCCTCATTTTATTATTTTTCTTACCTTTTTGTAACATCAATAATTTTATTTAATATTTTTCTTTATTTTTTTTCTTTTCAATCATAAGTTACTTATTATTTTGTTTTAAGTTATTTTATTTTATTTCTCTAGTCTAAGTGTTTTTTCTTTTTCTAGTCTGTGTTTATTGTTTGTCTTTATCATTTTGGAAAACGATACTTTTATAAATTTATTCCATAGAACTCTTGGAGAGAGACTCGTGCTGAATAATCTAAATTTAGATTTTATTGAACTAAGGTGCCGTTTAATGACTTTTATTACTTAAAATTCATGTACAAAACTCACTCCTTATGCCTTTTTCGAGTACTTCTATTATTTTTTTTTCTTTCAAAAAGTAAATCTCCTTTGGTAGAGTAATTTCCTGTCTATAGTATTGTGCATGCATTTTAAAGGTTTATCATTGATCATCATTAAGCACTATCTTAGTGTGTGATGCTTTGTAGGTATAGTTGTTGATGTCAAAGAAGATGAACATTTAAATCATCATGAGGATCAAGCTTCAATCAAACAATTTCTAGTTTCATCGTATAAGAATAATGTATATCCTCTTCTAAAACAAGAGATTCAACAAAATCACAGAGAACTAGCATCCTTTTCCTCAAGAACATTTCGAAGTAAGTGAAGTTTTATGGTGATCTTAAATTCGTATTACATTATTTCTTTTACAAAAAGTATAGAGTATGAACAATACAATACCATGACAGAATGAATAAATAATGATCTTTAAATGAATGTTTGGTAGGTCCTGAGAACCAATGGACCACTAGCTGGTGGGAACAAGTCATGGTTCTACTCAAGAGAGGTTTAAAAGAGAGGAGACATGAATCTTTCTCTCGCCTAAGAATTTTCCAAGTCTTGTCTGTCTCAATTCTTTCAGGACTTCTGTGGTGGCATTCTGATCCCTTACATATACAAGATCAGGTATCTTGTCTCTTGAACCTCTTTTTAATTATTTGGTTTTTAATTTTTGTAAGAATTAAAAAACAAATGAATATTAAATAGGATCAATTAAATCAACAATTTACTTTTAATTATTAACTCACATCGTCCAAATACTAAAAATTACAAGGTTAAAACACTAATTATTAAGAATTGATCTTTAAAGAAGATATAAGGTTGACATAATAATAAAGTTAAAAGGATACTAGGAGAAATTATGAGTTCAACTCCTCCAATTAACATTTAATATATATAAAGTTAGTTTAATGGATTTTGAAGAAAGGGTAGAAGAGGATGTGGGTTCAATCTTCTTAAAAAAATGAACTTAAAACATAAATCAATCTTATAAAATAAAATTCGTACTTGTTTATATATTGTAAAGACTTCTAACAATAATGTGCAAATTGGTAATCAATAATTCAACTATAACATGTATTGTAGTACTCATAACAATGTTTATATCCTTGAAACAGGTAGGTTTGCTATTCTTCTTCTCCATCTTCTGGGGTTTCTTCCCTCTTTTCAATGCCATCTTTGCTTTTCCTCTGGATCGACCTATATTGATAAAAGAAATATCGTCAGGAATGTATCATTTATCATCGTATTATGTTGCTAGGATAGTTGGGGACTTACCAATGGAGTTAGTTCTTCCTACTATCTTTGTGACAATATCTTATTGGATGGGAGGTTTGAAGCCTTCCTTAGTGACATTTGTGTTTACTCTCTTGATCATGCTTTTCAATGTGCTAGTTTCTCAAGGAATAGGCCTTGCACTTGGGGCCATTCTAATGGATGCCAAACAAGCCACAACCTTAGCCTCAGTGACTATGCTAGTGTTTCTTTTGGCTGGGGGTTACTACATTCAGCAGATTCCATTCTTTATATCTTGGTTGAAGTACATCTCTTTTAGTCACTACTGCTATAAGCTTCTTGTAGGAGTGCAATACTCAATAAATGAGGTTTATGAGTGTGGACCAGGGTTACATTGTAAGACTAGAGATTTTCCTGCCATAAAGTGTTTAGGGCTTGATAATTTGTGGAAAGATGTGGTTGTTTTAACTATAATGTTGATTGGATATAGAGTTGTGGCATATCTAGCTTTGAAGAAGGTGTTACATCATTGACTAGAGAGACTTCATGGTAGACCAAGGATTCAGAGAAACAATATTGATTTTCAAATTTTTTGTTCATATTGTTGCCCTTAGGTGAAGTGGTAATTCTATTCAAGCCTCAAGAGATGCATTTTAGATCCTTAAATGATGCAGCAAGAATTTAGTAAACTTGTAACCCTAATTTTTAATGTAATTTTCAATGTAATTTTAATTGTAAGAAATTTAAATCTTTATTATTAGTAAATTTATATAAATTGAAGTAATTTATATAATTATAGCCCATATTTATCATCTAACTTTTAATGTAATTTTTTAATAATACATACTTAAATCCTTGCGATAAATTGATATGAATGATGTAACGTCCCAATTTTTTGATGCTTAAAACTAATAAAATAGGATGTCTCAACTTAGTGTTCAAAACATATAAACTAATGTATAAAGTATATTAATACAGTCTTACAAATTATAGGACTATATAAATATATCAATTATACAAACCAAACATTTCTAACTCTAATCACAAACTAACCACTTAGCTACGTCTTCCCATTGAGACCTTCCTCCAATCTAATAGATGACTCCTCATCCTTTAGAGGTGCCTTTGAAACTACAACTACTGCTGCTCCCACCGAATAGGTGATCATCGCAGAAGGAAGCCAAACAACACAAGACAGAAACACAGAAGAAGGGTAAGCTAATGACTTTTAAAGAATATCTCAATCTATATAATATTGACATATAACAACTACAGACAAGCAGATATTCACATACATACGTACACACACACACACACACACACACACACAC
>Ga0214542_1010837_pt1 | contig 12956 bp, 13 predicted proteins | sample CNSS1metaG_FD_160096 | JGI IMG/M metagenome (GOLD analysis project Ga0214542, IMG submission 160096) | Root nodule microbial communities from cowpea collected in UCLA plant growth center, Los Angeles, California, USA - CNSS1 | ecosystem: Host-associated > Plants > Roots > Nodule | place: USA...
TTGATCAAGTAATGTATTATAACTTTTATTAGTGTATAAAAAAAGAGATTCATTAGAATTTAAAAGATTGAAGTAAAAAATTATTTAAAATATATTTTAATATGAATATTTGTTTTCCTTTTATTTTCTTTAAAAAATATTTTTAAATTTTATCAACTAGGTTTCATTAATGTTTGCAAATTTAATAAATGTGTTGGTTCTCATGAAAATTTATTTGGTATTATAATTTAAAATGTAAACAATTATAGTTTATTTTAAACTTTTATTATGATTATTATTTGTTCTTTGTATTATTTTTATCAATGATGTATTATAACTTTTATTAATATATAAAAAAAATTTCGTTACAATTTAAAAGATTGAAGTAAACAAATATTTAAAATATATTTTAATTTGAATATTTGTTTTTCTTTTATATTTTTTAAAAAATATTTTTAAATTTTATCAACTAGGTTTCATTAATGTTTGTAAATTTAATAAATGTGTTGGTTCTCATAAAATTTTATTTGATATTATAATGTAAAATGTAAACAATTATAATTTATTTTAAACTTTGATTATGATTATTATTTGTTCTTTGTATCATGTTGATCAAATGTTGTATTATAACTTTTATTAGTGTATAAAAAATAGATTTATTAGAATTTAAAAGATTGAAGTAAACAAACATTTAAAATATATTTTACTTTGAATATTTGTTTTTCTTTTATATTTTTTAAAAAATATTTTTAAATGTTATCAACTATGTTTAACTAATATTTGCAAATTTAATCATTGTTTTGGTTCTCATGAAATTTTATTTGGTATTATAATCTAAAATGTAAATAATTATAATTTATTTTTAAGTATTTGATATCGAAGAAACAACCATCCTTCTAATATTGAATATTTATTAATATTATGTTTCCTTTATCATAATTTTGTATTATTTTATAAAGATTAATTAAAATTAATATTGAAGTAGTAAGAAAATGGGTATGGGTATGGGTACGAGATTATACCCGTTACCCGGTGGGGATGGCGATGGGACAAAAGTTTGATACCCGTTGGGTTTGGGAATGGGGATAGGGATGAATTTTTTTACAGGGATGGGTATGGGATAGCGAAACCTGTGCCCGCCCCGCTGGACATTAAGATAGCAAGCTATCTAAATGTGAAGGTTCCTTTCACAAAGCTCAAGAGAAGAAGATGATGGATTGATTCAAAACAAAAAGGAAATGGAAAGCACATAAACCATAGAAAAACAAGAATAATTAAAGGAAGAAGAAAACATAAAATGGAAAGGAAAGAAATGGTAAAAAATGTGAGAAGTTCGCCACTACAAGGCTAGGCTAGAAGCCATGGCAACCTTGAAGATGAGTGGATGTGTGCCGCCACTTGCTATGCAAGATAAGGCTTAAAAGTATTCACTCCCAAGGGAGGAAACTCTCATAAATGGTTGAGACACAAGAGTGTTTTTACTTCAAAATGTTCAACCCTTTTACATGTCTAGGAGCACCCCTTATATAGAAGAGTTTAGGGGCCTCTAAGCAAATAAAAAATACCTAAGGATGTCTCTATAAAAACCTAACCCTAGCTTCTAGAAACTAGGTCAAATAAGGTTACAAAAATGAGAGACAAAAGACCTAACTATGGTGTGTGCAAGGCTAATTTCGTTCTAGCACAAAAGAAGACAAAGAATGTGTCTCATATGTCTCCAAAAAGTGGCCACAGTGTGCTAAAAACAAAAGAGACCAAAGGTACATAGGTACACTTGCTTCATGCCTTTTACTTTATGCTTTATGCCTTTGTTTTACTCTCTCCTCCACATCATTTATGCTCCCCAATCACCATGCCCCACCTAGAATTGTTTTCTTACTCTTAATTAACCTACAAAGCAAATAAACATAGATTAGCATGTTGGCTTAAGTCAAGTCAACTATAGTCAACAAGTCAAATCTAGTCAAAGGTCAACAAGTCAACTAAAGTTGAGTCAACTAAGGCAACTTTGGGAATCAAAAATAACAAACACAAATGAAAGGGATGAAGGATTGTGCATCGAAGTACAGTTTTGCACTTATGATAACTATGCTTTGCACTTAATTTGGGACTTGGTCTCTTGCAAAAAATTAACAACAATGTAGAAAACTTGTCATAAGATGTATTCCTTCTCAATTCGTGTTAGCTTTAAGGGAGTCCATAATTTACTGACCCCACCAAAGGGGATAGTTATCATCCAACCCAACAACTGTTAAACATTTTGTTCAAATCATATGATGGAAGTTAGCATAAAGGGACACTTTAGTTCGCAGTTAAATCCAGAATCACTTCTGACACCACAAACTACTGAAATGGGTTCACCTTTAATTAAACCACCTCATCCACCAAAACAACAACATAAATTCACTAAACTTAAGGCTAATAACTTGTACGTGAGTCTATGAAATGAAGATTGTGCAATAAAGTTCAGCTTTGCACTTATAATAACTATGCTTTGCACTTAATCTGGGACATGGGCATTTGCAAAATAGTAACAATGTAGGAAACTTATCATAAGATGTATTCCTTCTCAATTCGTGTCAGCCTTAAGGGAGTCCATTATTTACTGACACCACCAAAGGGGATAGTTATCATCCAACCCAATAATTATTAAACATTTTGTTCAAATCATATGATGCAGGTTAGCATAGGGGACACTTTAGTTCGCAGTTAAATCCATAATCACTTCTGACACCACAACCTACTAAAATGGGTTAACCTTTAATTAAACCACCTCATCCACCAAAACAACAGCATAAATTCACTAAACTTAAGGCCAATAACTTCTACGTGGGTCTATGAAATGAAGATTGTGCAATGAAGTACAGCTTTGCACTTATGATAACTATGTTTTGCATTTAATTTGGGACTTGGTCACTTGCAAAAAATTAACAACAATGTCGAAAACTTATCATAATAGTTATTCCTTCTCAATCCGTGTCAGTCTTAAAGGAGTCAATAATTTAGTCACCCCACCAAAGGGGATAGTTATCATCCAACCCAACAACTATTAAACATTTTCTTCAAATCATATGACGCAAGTTAGCAGAAGGGGACACTTTAGTTCGCAGTTATATCCAGAATCACTTCTGACACCACAAACTACTGAAATGGGTTCACCTTTAATTAACCCACCTCATCCACCAAAATAACAGCATAAATTCACTAAACTTAAGGCCAATAACTTATACGTGGCTCTATGAAATGAAGATTGTGCAATGAAGTACAACTTTGCACTTATGATAACTATGCATTGCACTTAATTTAGGACTTGGTCATTTGCGAAAAATTAACAACAATGTCGAAAACTTATTGTACCACACCTAGCCAATCCAATCAAATAATAATAATAAACGATCACCATATCTATACGCAAAATAATTCAAGTAGCCGGCCTAGGCTGACCTAAGCCTACTATACCACTAGGTTCTCTAACGTGATCCTGGTCAAGAAAGCCAATGACAAGTAGTGAATATGTGTTGATTATACCGATCTCAACAAAGCCTGTCCTAGAGATGCCTACCCATTACCCAATATTGACCGACTTGTCGACGACGACGCCGATAACAAGGTCCTTAGTTTTCTTGACGCATACTCTGGTTACAACCAAATCCTCATGGCCACATCCGACATGAACAAAACCGCTTTCATCACAGACGATGCCAATTACTTCTACAAAGTCATGTCATTTGTTCTTAAAAATGCAGGAGCAACCTACCAACGACTGATGGATAAAGTCTTCAACCACTTAATGGTCAACTGTGTTGAAGTATACGTTGACGACATGGTCGTCAAATCCCCCAGCCATCACCAGCACGCTCAGGACTTATCGGCAGTCTTCTCTGCATTAAGGCAATACAACCTCCGCCTCAACCCCGATAAATGTGCTTTCGGTGTCAACCGCGGCAAGTTCCTTGGATTCATGCTGACCCAGCGCAGCATAGAGGCTAACCTTAAAACTGCAACGCGATCATTGAGATGTGAAGCCCAACCAGCATCAAAGAAGTATAGCGCCTCATATGCCGCCTCACGTCCATTTCCCGCTTCCTTCACAAACTAGCCGAACAAACCCAACCCATCATACAACTGCTCAAAAAATCCGCCAAGTTCACGAGGAATGATGATTGTGAACAAATATTCCAAAAGCTAAAAACCACCCTCACATCACCACCTATCCTCCATAAATTAGATACTCATCAACCCCTACTGGTCTATATCACCGCTACAGATCACACAGTCAGCACCGCGCTGGTTCAAGATGTAGGCGGCACGCAGCATCCTGTTTACTTTGTTAGCAAAACCCTACAAGACCCCAAAACAAGATACCAGATGGTGGAAAAGTTAGCCCTATCCCTGGTACACGCAGCCCGCCGCCTACGTCCATACTTCCAAAATCATAACATCATCGTCAAAACCGACTACCAAATTCAGAAGATATTGCAGAAACCAGACCTGGCGGGACGAATGTCGTCCTGGGCCGTTGAGTCATCCAAATTCAACATCTGTTACGAACCTCACGGTCCCATCAAAGCTCAATGCCTCCTAGACTTTATCAACGATCTCCAACAAACACCCACAGAAGACCAATGGACACTTTATGTTGATGGTTCTTCAAATCCAAAGGGGGAAAGTGTTGGCATCGTGTTAGAAGGCCCCAACGATGTCCTCATTGAAAAATCCCTCCACTTCGCCTTCAAGACATCTAACAACCAAGCCGAATACGAAGCCATCCTCGTCGGCTTATCCCTGACCCACGAGGTTGGCGTCAAGTTGTTAACATGCAAAACCGATTCCAAGCTTACTATAGGCTATCTAAATGACGAGTTCCAGATCAAAGACCCACCATCTTACAATATTACAATCTAGTCCGAAAAGTCGTCCAATCCGCCTTCGAACAAGTTCGCATCCAACACATTCCTAGACATATTATCCAAACTAGCCAGCACCAAGTTAAAAAGCCGTCACCGATCACTATTGCAGCAAACACTGTCAGCTCCTTCCATCACAAATACTTGCCATAACCTAACCCAAGACCAAGCCGACAACTGAAAAACCCCTTACATCCAGTACTTCCAAACCGATAACCCTCCACCTAACGCTGACAGAACTTGGATAACTAAAGCCGCCAGGTATACGATGATAGGCGATGACCTGTACAAACGCGGATACGGCCAACCACTTCTCAAATGTGTCACTACAGAACAAGCTCAGTACATCATTAAAGAACTACACGAAGGCATATGCGGCTATCATTCCGGCGCACGCACCATGACTACCATAATCCTTCGCGTCGGTTACTTCTGGCCGACCATGGAAGCAGACTGTCAAGACTTCGTCAAAAAATGCAAACCATGCCAGAAACATGGCAACCTCATTCACCAGAAACAATAACAGCTCCATTTTATACTATCACTATAGCCTTTCACAAAGTGCGGAATGGACATCCTTGGCCCCTTCTCCCCCGGCAAAGGCCAGGTAAAATCTTTTTTATAGTCCAACATTACAGGCCAAACCACTAGCCACTAGCCAAATGGATAGAGGCCAAACCACTAGCCACCATTACAGCCCAGCAAGTCCAACAATTTGTTTGGAAGGATATTATATGTCGATATGGTGTCCCATATACAATCATCACCAACAATGGCTAACAGTTTATAGATAAAGAACTCGCTAAATTCTACACCGGTCTAGGCATCAAACACGTAACCAGCTCTGTTGAACACCCACAGACCAACGGACAGGTCGAAGCGGCAAACAAGGTTATACTAGTGGAGCTATGCAAGCGGTTGGACAACGCCAAAGGCCGATGGCCAAAAGAACTAGTAGAAGTGCTATGGGCTTATAGGTGTACCCCTCAATCAGCAACAAACAAGTCTCCATTCAGCCTAGTATACGGCGCAGACGCCATGATACCCGTTAAAATTGGTGAACCATCCCTGCGCCGAGAACTATATGACTCAGCCCAAAATCACCAAAACATGATCACCAACCTTGACCTCCTGCCTGAGTTAAGAGAAAAAGCTCAAATACACAACTTAGCTGCCAAACAAAGAGCGGCCAGAAAGTATAACGCAAACCTATGCCCGAGATCGTTCGCAAAAGGAGACTTAGTTTGGAGAATGGCCAGCAGTGCAAGAAAGAAGGATGGCAAGTTCTTCGCGAATTGGGACGGCCCATACCGAATACGTGAAGACGCTAGGGGAGGAGCATATATGTTGGAGCAGTTGTATGGGGAAGAAATACCCAATACATGGAATGTATCCCATCTCAAATTTTACTTTACTTAAAAACATGTATTGTATCGCACCAAACACTTGTAACCTTGGGTGTACTCTTTTTCCTCACCTGGTCTTTTTTCCCTAAGGAGGGTTTTGGCCGGGGAGGTTTTAACGAGGCACCCCAGATTTCATGAATAAACAAAGGGTTCTCAAACTTCACGACTATTCCTCACTTCGCTTCTCGCACACTTTTAAGTTCCCCACCCTTACCACAAGTAAGCGAGCTGGGTCGAACACCCTTAACTTGATGTTAATTCGTAAGTTCCCCACCCTTACCACAAGTAAGCGGCCTGGGTCAAACACCCTTAACTTGATGTTAATTCGTAAGTTCCCCACCCTTACCACAAGTAAGCGGCCTGGGTCGAACACCCTTAACTTGATGTTAATTCGTTTTAAGTTCCCCACCCTTACCACAAGTAAGCGGCCTGGTCAAACACCCTTAACTTGATGTTAATTCGTTTTAAGTTCCCCACCCTTACCACAAGTAAGCGGCCTGGGTCGAACACTCTTAACTTGATGTTAATTCGTTTTAAGTTCCCCACCATTACCACAAGTAAGCGGCCTAGGTCGAACATCCTTGACTTGATGTTAATTCATTAGTTCCCCACCCTTACCACAAGTAAGCGGCCTGGGTCGAACACCCTTAATAAATAATCGTGTTCGCAAACATTACATACATCAAACACCCACTCACAAGTATACAAAACCATTAACACACAGGTAATCGGCATCAAACAAACAAGATGTAACATACACAAAGCATTCAATTTAGCACAAAAGTAAGTAGTGTACAAATTATTACAAACTTAGAATCATTAAGCAAATTGGAAATATTAAAATAACGATTCTAAAGTCGTCTCCTGCTCGGCACCCTTCGCCACCACTCCATCACTACCCATGTCGGCATTCTCCGCCCCCTTCCCCCCATCCCCCTCGGGACTAGATTTAGCCTCATCCACAAGTACGCCATCAATCACATCCTTATTTACATCAAACCTTGCGTCATTAACATCAACATTCTCATAGAAAAAGGCCGCTTGCCGCACACCCTTCTGAAAACCGTTGATATGCTCTTGGATAATGCAACTCTTTAGATCCTCCATTTCCACCTTCAACCCGTCATGTTTTTCCTTTATCTCATCATAGTCGGCCTCAAGATCTGCAATCTGGCCCTTCAACTTTTCTTCTGAGTTCAGGCAGCGCACCTTTCATGTAGCCAGCCTCTTCCTTTCCTCTTCCCACTCCTCCTTCTCCTTCTTCCAGGCTTCTTTTTCCTTTGCATGTTTTTCCACCTTCTCCTGAAGTTCGTCAACCTTCGTCCGGCTCCCCTCCTTCAACTCTCTCTGATACAAAGATCCCACACGCCGGCTCAATATCAACGTCTTGCTGCTGAATTCAACCATAGCCTTCACCAAAGCGTTCGGCTCCATATTATCAATTGAATCTATCAGGGATTTCGACATGTTGATATCAATGTCCTTCCATATAGTAGTCTCTGGAAGCTCAATCAGTCCAGCCTCCGGTCCCTTCCCTCCACTTGATGAACCCGGCCCCATCAAGACGGCCCGCACCTTTTTCACGTCTTTTCCTTTGCCAGGTCTGGCCGACAACTCCTCATTTCTCTTAGTTCCACCGTGCACATGCACGTCTACCAACGATTCCTGCAGGTTGGGAACCTCAGTGCTCCCAGCGGCTCTAGCCTTTGCCGCTTTCTCCTTTCGCAAGGCTTGGAAAAGCGTCAAGTTCTTCTTGCCCATTTGTACCATATGTCCTACAACACACAACACACAAACCATCAGAATACTCGAACATAAAATAATGCTCAAAATTACAAAAAGATACCTTCAATATCTATAATCGGGTGAACCGAATTATACACCCTAACTAAGTCCTTAGTGGGCATCTTATCGCTAAACTGCATCAAGGTATCCACCACCTCCTACTCGGCCATTGACAAATCCTCCCTCGAAATCACGTTATACCTCCAAGGGTTGCCGGTCTAGAAAAACGAAAACTTGGTATTATCATCAGCTGTATAAAAATGTGACCGACCAGCTTGCTTTACCACCACCTTGAAGAACCCATCTTTGAAGTGTTTAAAGGACTGGGTGAAAGCATCTAGTCTGTTGAAACCAGGCCGACTTATGAGCGACAACCACGTCGTTGGACTTTTCGGCCTCGTAACAAAAAAGTACAAGAACGCTCGTGGAGACGGATGCAAATATAACGCCATGCACAGTAACCGGAATGCTTGCAAGTATGCCCAGCTATTCGGATGCAGCTGAGTAGGAGCAACATTCAACAGCTGCAGCACTCCCATGGTGAACTCATCAAATGGCAGCCGGATGTGTAGTTGTGAGAAATGACACATGTACATATAAAAAAAATCTTCGGCAGCTCTTTCTCGACCATGGCAAACACATTCCACAGCGGTTACCCTCTCCGGCACCACTATGTCCCTCCGAGCACCTTTCTCAAAAAGTGGCGTACAGTTCAACCACGATTTCAGTAACTACGACCACCGAAATAGCGACTGCTGTGTTCGCACATCTGTCGCTACCCATTCGTACCCGACCTTTGCCGGCCAACTGCTTTCCGCCAACTCCTCAGGTGGATCTTCCCTAACCTCAACTACCCTCTCCATTGGGATCCTCCCTACGTTCCCTATTTCCTCCCTATCACTACTATCGGCTCGACTACTCTCGCTACCTCTAGACCTCTCACTACTCGAACTCGACAAAGAAACCCTATCACTACTACTAGACATACTTGATTCTTTTTAGGATGACGGAGGAGGTAAGGAAGATATCGGACAGCTCTAACGCACATGAAGTAACTGATCCCAGTTTTTTGCATATGAAACAATATAGGCGCACTACCAACAATATCTCCATTTATAGACACGAATCTCAAACGTCACAACTCTTTCCCGCCAAAAGTCACAACTCATTCCAATCGTCACAAGGTACACTAAAAGTCATGAAGCATTAAAATGATGGCGTAAAACCTCTCTAGATTAGACTTCTGACACCCCTTCACCTGCCACAAACCCTTTCACCTGCCACAAACGCCTTCACCTGCCATAAATCCCTTCACGCTTTTAGCCTTAACACTGTTCATCACACTTAAAGGCTGGAGGACTGGTGTACCACACCTAGCCAGCCTCACTAGCACATCAGCACATATCATCTTTCACCGCCATACTTATATTGGCAAAGGCTGGGGACTGGTGGACCACACCTAGCCGATCCAACCAAATAATAATAATAAACGATCACCATATCTATACGCAAAATAATTCAAGTAGCCGGCCTAGGCTGACCTAAGCCTAACCGGCCTAAACCGATAACCTAAGTCGTTAAAAGAATAGCCAGCCTAAGATGACATGCGAGCGATGGCGGCATAAGCCGCTAAAAGGGTAGTTGGTCTACACCGACCACTCTAAGAAACTTGACGAAATCAAAGCACTCCTAAAATTCAGTAAGCCCACAATAATCAGACTAAAAGCTTGGGCTAGGGCCCAGGCCCACCTATGGCCCAAACCAGGGCCGAGTCCATGGAATGGTCAAACATAATTAATAATCTATAAATATACATGGATCCCACGAATTAAAGGTACGCATTCATTACTTTCCTAATCACTAGATTTGACTTTCTGAGAGATTTCGCTAACTTGAGCTTCGGAGTTCCTTCTACAGGTAACCCCTCCCGGGTCCAAGTAGACATAGGCGACATATGCCAACCGAGAAGAGGCCTACTAAGGAGATGGCGGATTATGGATTATGTAATACTTGTGCCTAACTCATCTTATTTGTTCTCTGCAGGAACACTTATCATAATAGTTATTCCTTCTCAATTCGTGTCAGTCTTAAGGGAGTCAATAATTTAGTCACCCCACCAAACGGGATAGTTATCATCCAACCCAATAACTGTTAAACATTTAGTTTAAATCATATGACACAGGTTAGCAGAAGTGGACACGTTATTTCGCTCTTATATGCAGAATTAGTTCAACCCACAGATTTTAAGGTTCACACTTACCAACCACCTAGTACGTACATAAAATGGAACCTCTCAATACTCCAAATTCTATTTATGACCATAATGTGAAAAAGCAAACCAAAGCTTACCATTTATTTTGTCCTAGGTTTCAACAATATTACAAACATCTGTACAACAAAATAAATCTATTCGTATGTATATTGCATGCCCTATACAAAAACTAATTAAGTTCAAGCTTATAAAGCACCCTGTCATTTACAAAATCTGATGTCCTAAACCTATCAATCTATTGATGGGAAAGCATATGTGTGTTGTACTAAATGGGGAAAAGAACAGCGTCGCGGTGAATATTTTGGGGATCCATAACCCAATTGCATATGAAGTCTTGCCGACACTGCTGCAGCTCCGCCTGCAATAAAAAATGAACAACTCAATACATTGAACTTAAATTTTCAATTCAAGGCATGAATGAATAATTTTCCTCTTTGCACATAAAACTTACCCCAGTATAAGTAGGCATACTTTGGCCATTTTAGTACCATAATACCACAGTCAAATCTGAAAATGAAAACCAAATTCAGTAACATCAGGTATCACAGAACTCATCATCTCCAACATTGAACAATACTTTGAAGTCAAAAACACAACAACTTACATATTTGGTTGTTGTGGCAGGTCTTCAATAATTACTTTGAAAGTTGGTTTCTCTTTCGGGTTGGGAGACATCAGCATAGAGAACAACAACTCCAGATTATGTGCCTTTAAACATACGAATTCAAGTAAAATGTCATATTACTTAATAGCCTAAAGAAATTATAAATCAATTCCGCAAACTCAACAACATAACAGTACTTACAATATGGTTGTCAATTTGTTTTATCCTAGGACACTTGTGTCCTAGGGAGTCAAGCACAAACAATTTTTTGGATTCCCAATGAAGGGCATAGCACCACCAGTGGTTGTCATGAAACACGGGTGTCATTACCTGAAACAAGTAAATGAACTTAGAAGCACATAATTGTTACACACAAGCTGAACATAGCCACAACAAAGAAAAATAAAAATAACAACACTAACATATTTTGTTGTCAAAAGATCATGTATAGAAAGAAGACGATTTGGAAAAAATTCATTGTAGTCCAGTAAAGACCATACCCGTATGTTCACCTTCCTCTTTGCACAATCACGGATCACCTTATCCTGCATAAAATATTAATACAATTAAGTTTGGCAAACAAATTAAAATTGTATATCAAAAAATCACAACACATACCGTGTACATTGGACTAAATATGACTCTACTTAATACTCCCAGTTTGACATTTTTCCTTGAACATAAATGTCCCTGCTGCAAAGAGAATGGAATACATATACACACAACAAAAAAAAGTCATCACCAACCTTACCATGTCAAAATAACATAAACCACCAATCTTATCATATTGTCAATCCATTCACGAGGCGCAAAGTTTCTCGTTTTAGTACTTGTCAAAATCTGGTCATTGATCTCAACAAATAAACATTTGTCATGTCAACAATTTTATATTAAAGTCATTAAAATAACAAACAATAACAAAACAAAATTTGAATCCCATTACCCTCTTGATTTGGAAGTTACAATTTGATGCAAGAAAAACTTCTCCACGTGGGGAGTAGGTACTTGAGAAAGAGGAGTAATTGGTTCACCAATAGAACTACTTTGTTGATGAAGAGGGCTACTGGGATTCACGTAAGGCACAATTGCTAGGAGATTTGGGTTCTCATCACATTCTTCAGTCTCCATCATCTTTTCTTCCTTCAACATAGCAGCTGCCACCTCCTCAAGGGAATCATGGGCTTCTTCATCACACATCTGCACAAATTTCAAACATGTTAGAACCTTCCTACTAAAAGTATATATTATTAGTTTAACACACTTGTCTATCAGTTTTGTTGTCAGCTTCTAGATCCCTGATGAGTCCGTATTTTTGCCCTCATTTAGTGTTTAATTATGGGTATTTAATTAAATTTGTATGTTTAAAGAGTGATTTAATTGACAGTTCTGATAATTAAGCTATTTGAGCTTGTGTGATAAAAATGTGTTCAAAAGTGATTTTTAGCTACATAAATTATTTTTGAATATTTTAACGTTTGTTGATGCAGCTGAAATTAAGATTAAGCTCATTTAAGGTGAGAAAATAAATTGATTGAAGTTACAGAACACCCTTAAATAAGGCTGAAATTAGCAAGTTCTAAAAATCACTTCTGCACCCCCTAAATTACATATACACTCCCCTTTTCCAAATAGGTTGCAGAATATCTACTTCTACACCCCTAACTTTATCTATTTTCACCCCTCCTACCACTTAAACTCCATTCATTGAGATGCTACCATGTGGCAATCCTCCACTAATTGAGTTGACCAACCAGAAGGCTGCCACGTGTCATCCTGTCATTGCACAGTCAAACTGGTCAAACCTGGTCAAACAGTCAACTCTGGTCAAATATTCAACTCTGGTCAAAAACTGGTCAAAGGAGAGGGATTTAACTGCAAATATTGATATTTTTGGATGTCTATGCAAAATTGGACTACAGAATTGAAAATTGGCTATTTAGAAAATTAATACAAATATTATTTGGTGATAATTTATAAGATATCTTTAAATAATTAATTTATTT
>Ga0214542_1010843_pt1 | contig 12951 bp, 10 predicted proteins | sample CNSS1metaG_FD_160096 | JGI IMG/M metagenome (GOLD analysis project Ga0214542, IMG submission 160096) | Root nodule microbial communities from cowpea collected in UCLA plant growth center, Los Angeles, California, USA - CNSS1 | ecosystem: Host-associated > Plants > Roots > Nodule | place: USA...
TCAAACCAAGCCAAAAGCTTCAAGAATTGATCCAAGATCAATCTTCAACAGCTGCAACACCTATGATCACGAAGGAGAGAGTTTCCACACGTTTCCAGAACCAAATCGTGCTCTAAAATGATCAACAGACATCTCTTTCAAAAATCACAGCTTTTATAGTCAAACTGTTACAAAATTCAACAGGTTGATTTTCAAATCAATCGATTGATTTCACTTGACTTAAGTGAAATCAGTCGATTAAAAACTAAATCAACTGATTGAATTTGTTGCAGTTTAAGACTACTGCAGCCAACCTTTTAACCTGTTAAAAAGTCATTCAACAGATTAAAAGAGACATTTTAACCTGTTGAAAAACCATTCAACAGATTAAAAACACACAAAAGATCAAACTACATCTAATTAATGCTTTAAGGTCTACAACATGAATTACAAACAACAAGCACACTTTCTTAATGATGTAAGTACATGGAGAGCACACATTCCAGCCTTGATCACCATGGATATCATTAAATCTCCTTTCCTTCATCAATGTAGACTTCATTCCAATATTTATGGCTTCAAGATAGTTCAAAAGCTTCATTCAATCTTCATCAAATCTTCAAGAAGCAAATCACCTTGGCTTCTCATGTCAACAACATCAACTTTGCATGTTTAATTAAAGGTACCGCCTTCGGGCAGGCGTTGTAGGGTGCTAACACCTTCCCTACACATAACCGACTCCCAAACCCAAAATCCAGTTTTTCATGTACTTATCTTATATTTATGGTTTTCAATATTTTTCCAGAATAAATTATGGTGGTGACTCCAAAATCTCTTTTTAAATTCGTTTCTTTTTTATTCGTCATCCCATCGTGATTTTGGTTGCAACAACCCCTAAGCATAGTACTTAAACTCAACGCATAAATTTGACCCATATATTTGACTCGTAGACCCGACCTACAGATACGATGAGTAAACAAGACCATTAAACTCGACATGTAAATTCCACCCTTAACCAGACCCATAAACATGACTCGTAAGCACAACCTGTAAACCCGACCAGTAAATTCAGCCTGTAAACGTGACATGTAAACTCGAAACATAAACTCATCCCAAAAAACTTGACGCGTAAACGTGATCCATAAACTGGAATAGTAAACTCAACCAACAAACTAGACATGTAAACTATAACATTCTAGCCGGATTTTACTTATTTAAATAAAATTAATAACAAAAAAACATAAATACAGTATTTATTCAACACATTTTCCTAAAATGCGAGAAAAAAATTTAACTCTATTATTCGAAAATATAAATTAAACTCAAGTTTACATCTCCAAATCCAATAATAAATCCATATTATAAGAAATATAGTAGTGTCAACATCCAATTTTGTCCGAGTAAGAAATAAAATTTTGACTTGAAAATAATTAAGAAGAGGGAAAATAAAAAAAGAGAGAAAAGGATGAACATTGATTTGAGTATAGATATATTCCTACTTTTATTTTTATCCTATTTTAACTTTAATTTAATTTATCTTGTTTATTTCTTTTTTTATATTTTATTTATTTTTAATTTTAATTATTTTTTTGTTTACTATTCTTATTTTATTTTGTTTTATTTGTTTTCAAAAATATAAAAAATGATAAATGATAAAAAACAAGAATTAAAGTTCAATGGAAAAAAAGGAAAACAAATTAAAATTAGAAATTTTGAAAAAAACAAAGAAGAAAGAAGTAAAAAAAGAAAGAAAAAAGAAAACATAAAAATACAATAAAAAAAAAGAAAGATAAAGAGCCGAATCTCTTTTACCTCCTCAATGGTTTAACAGTTCATTATTATGTTTACACTCCTATGTTTTTTTCTATTTGTACTCCTCTAATTTCTCTTCCATTCAGAAAGTGACATGTGTCGCTTATACCCCTTAAAATTTTCCATTGCAGCAACCTTCCTCCCAATGGTCCATTTTCTTCACCAATTCATCATTCCCTGCACCAAAATTGAAAAAGAAAAAAGCGGGGCTTTTAATTGAAAAGAGAAATTACATAACATTTAGGTCCACATTCAAATCACTGATTTTCTTTTCTTCATAAAGTCAATCTCTCCTGCAACCTTACAAAAGAAAAACCCACGCCGCCTTCCCAAGCATCATAGCCCATTCCCTTAGCCATTACACACCACAACCAACATTAATCCCTCAATATCTACAAAACTGTTCAACACGTAACCTTCACTTTCTTCATCATGACCTTCTTCTATTCCAAGAATAATAAGCAACATCTATAAGGTTTTTCGGGGAACCTAACAAAAAATAAAAAATGCTTGTTGCCACTTTTGAGGATCATCGTTCATACATTCAGGTATGCAGTCGTTAGATAGAACCCTTGTTCTAGGACCCTTAGGAAAACCATTTTGTGTTTTCTCTATGCTCCAGAATCACAACCCCATTTGATAGCTCCATGATCATATTCAATATATATTGCCCCGCGGGACCTTTATTCACATACAACACTTTGATCCAACCACTCTTCTCTCCATCCATTCATAACCTTCATCATACTCACATTTTCGCGGAGGAAAACAGTTTTCAAAAACCACATTTTACTACTTTTTACTACTTCATTACTGTTCTATTGAAATACCTTATTTCACTGGTGCTTTTATCTTTTGATGGCGGAAAACACTCGCTTATAGGAGATCCTCACTGAGCTCTCACGCTTGAAAGAGATTGCTATTGATGTCCAGCAATTGTCCGTCGCGGTTGTGGCCAAGGAACGTGACTTCCAGACCTTAATGGCTACCGTACGTGACCGTCAGCGAGATGACTCTACACACTTTGAGATGCTAGAAACTACCATGGACAGCGTGTTGAAATCCATTGCAACTCTCGACTCTGGATCTCGCTTTTCTTCTTCGTCCTCATCTTTTTAGGTCCGTAATATTAAACTCAATTTTCCTCGCTTTGACGGGTCCAACATTTTATAGTGGATTTTTCAAGCGGAATAGTTCTTTGATTATTACAAAACGCCGGGTGACCAACGATTACTCATTGCTTTGATTCACATTAGCAAGGACATTATTCCTCGGTACCAGATGCAATTGCGCTTGAATGTTTTTCCTTCATGGACAGCGTTTACGCATGGGCTGGAATTAGAATTTGGTCCCTTGCCATATGAATGCCCTTGCTCTGATTTGTTTAAGTTGATTGAAGATGGTTTAGTTCATGATTATTATGTGCAATTCACCACTCTTGCAAACCGGGTATAAAGGGGTTAATAGTGAAACCCTTTTAGATTGTTTTGTGGGAGGCTTACAAAAGGAGATTCGACGAGACGTCTTAGCTCATGCCCCTACTACACTCATGCATTGTGTTTCCTTAGCCAAATTCTATGAAGAAAAATATGGCCCCAAAACCCACCCCACCTTCAAATACCATACTAAGCCCCAAACACAAGCTACACCTATTGGCCCATCTTCCTCCCAGACCCTAAAATCCGCCAACCTTCCACCCTTACTCCCTAAGCCTAACACCAACCCCTCTCCGCCCTTCAAACATGCATCTGTCCACCAAATATCCCCTGCTGAAATGCGACTCAGACGCGAAAAGGGCATGTGTTTCACTTGTGATGAGAAATTCATCCCTTCTCATCGATGTCCCAATTAACAATTTCTATGACATCAGTTAGAGGAGGAGGATCACTTGATGTAGCAAACTGAGCCTTCTGTCACTTCGCCAGTGGATGTCACTTCACCTCCTTGTGAATCTCATTTGTCATTTAATGCCTTAATAGGGTCCTCGGGTGTTGGTACCATGCGGTTCCCAGGCCTTCTCAATGGTTTGCCTATTCAAATTGTTTTGGATAGTGGGAGTTTCGACAATTTTCTCCAACCAAGAATTGCTAAGTATTTGAAGTTACCCATTGAACCAATCCAAAATTTCAAAGTCTTGGTCGAGAATGGTAGTACCTTGGTGGTGGAAGGCTTCATCTCCAATCTAGAATTCACCATCCAAACTCACTCCTTAATTATACTAGCGTATTTACTACCTATATCAGGAGTGGATCTAGTTTTAGGGGTCTCTTGGCTTGCCACGTTGGACCCTATATTTTTTACTATAGCACATTGACTTTAAATTTTTTGTTGCAGGGTCAGTTTGTTACTCTCCATGGTGATACTATTAAGCTGTCTACACTAGCCTAATTTCATAATTTAAAACGGATGTAGGCCACAAATGCTATAGTAGAACTGTATTCATTGCATCTTCCATTACCTAGCATTTTTTCAGATCAAAGTTTGGAGGAGTCTCTTGATATACATTCTGACATCGCCAACTTGCTGCATACCTATCAGCCAATGTTTGCTAGGCCATCCGGGTTACCTCCCACTCGCCCTCACAATCATGCTATACCTCTCCAGAAGGGTGTTGTTCATGTTAAAGTCAAACCCTACATATATCCTTTTAGTCAAAAGCAGCAAATAGAAAAAGTGGTCCAAGAAATGTTGCAAGAAAGCATTATTATTCCAAGCAATAGCTCGTTCTCTTCACCTATCATTTTCGTGAAAAAGAAAAACAACACTTGGCGATTTTGCACCGATTATAGGGCCTTAAATGTTATAGCCGTCAAAGATAGTTTTCCTATTCCCACAGTCGATGAGTTGATTGATGAGCTGCATGACGTGCAATATTTTTCCCAAAATCGATCTTAAGTCAGGCTATCATCAAATTTTACTCAAGGAAGAGGACAAGCATAAAACAACCTTTAGAACTCATCAAGGTCTCTATGAATGGCTTGTTGTGCCATTTGGCTTGACAAATTTCAAAGGTTAATGAATGAGGTGTTTAGGTAGTTGCTCTGCAAGAGTGTTTTGGTGTTTTTATACGATATCTTAGTCTATAGCCCTTCATGGGTGACCCATTTACAACATCTCGAGAGGGTCTTACAGTTGTTGTAAGAGAATAAAATGTTTGCTAATTTGTCTAAATGTTCATTTGGGCAACAAAAAGTGGAATATTTAGGCTATACAGTTTTTTCCAACAGTCTCACTATGAGCCATGCCAAGATAAAATCTATATTGGTCTGGCCTGTTTCTACAACCTTGAAGCAATTACGAGGATTTTTGGTATTTATAGGTTACTATCGGCGTTTTATAAGAGGTTATGCAAACTCTTGTAGGTCTTTTGACTGAGCTCTTAAAGAAGGATAATTTTCATTGGCATGATGAAGCTTCTTTGGCTTTTAAAAACTTAAAAGAGGTAGTAACCCAAGCTCCTGTTCTTGTTTTGCCTAATTTTACATTGCCCATCCAATTGGAAACTGATGCCTCAGGTGTAGGTATCGACACTATTTTGAATCAAAACTGCCATTCTATTACTTTTTTCTCCAAGAAAATGTCTTCTCCCATGTAACATTTATTTATTTATTTTGTTAAGCCGTTTACTTCAAATTTTTGTGATAATAATATGACATGTTCATAGATAGCATCGTGTCGCAACCGAAATCATGATGGGACGACGAACCAAAAATAAAATTTGAAAAAATAAAGAGTTTGGAGTGGCCACCATAGTTATTATAGGAAACTATGGAAAACCATAAAAAAGAGCAAGGTCTGCGAAAAAACAGATTTTGGGTTCGAAAGTCGGTTACGCGTGAGGAAGGTATTAGCACCCCATAACACCCGTCCTAAGACGGTACCTTTAATTAAATGTGCAAAAGTTATGTGGTTTTTCAAAATATTTATTTTTCCCAAAAAAATAATATAAAAGGATGTACAAAAGAAACAACATTTTTTTTTAGCTTTTTTGGCCCGACGAGGATTAATCATCGCTCTTACGTAACTCCATTCACAATGGAGAATCAGGGTTATGTAGTTCTTTATGAAAAACTATTTGGAAAATTATTTGAAAAATGATTTAATTTGTTTTATAATTTTGAAAACTTTTTTATTTAAATTTTAGTATTATTTTAAAATTGGTGTCACACAACGCGAGCAGTCGAATAGACACTTGAAATAAATTCTTTTTTTCTAATCTTTTATTTTTTATTTTTTTAATCATTTATAAATTTTTAATATTTTTTTAATCATTTATAAATTTTTAATATTTTTTTAAGTTATTTTAAAGTAGTTGTGGATGTCATTGCGACGTAAGCAACCAGATAAATATAAAAGAGTAAACAAAGAAAACTATTTCTTTATTTTTAGATCATTTGTATATAGTTTTAGAAAAAACAAAAGTCTAAATTGGATGTCATGCGACGCGAGCGGCCAGGCAGACAATAAAGAAAGGGGAAAAAATATTTTTTATGATTGAAAAAAAGAATGAAAATTGAAAAAAACTAAATCGAAAGATGAAAGAATTGAGAGTGACGTACCTTAAAACAATTTTAATATCTCCTCACCTTTTTTCTTTTCTTCTTTTTTTTGTTTCCTTTTCTAATATTTTGTTTGTTTGTTTTTCCAATAGAGATAAAGATGAGAGGTGTTTATGTGGGTGGTAATGAGAGAAAGAGAAAGTGTAGATAATGTTTTCTTCTTCTTTTTTTCTACCTCCTTCGATATGTTTTTTTGAAAGAGAGATAAAAAATGAGGTGTGTATGTGGGAGTGGTGATGAAGAAGAATTAGAGAAGTGTACAGAATCTCTTTTTTCGGTCATGACAAAGTGCGTATTTATACTCACACCTTGCAATATCAGTGCAATTTCAACCTTAATTGTAATGAACAATATAAGGAAGGAATTGGTCATGATAGTAGCAAATTATGGGATCAAATCGCAGCAAATCAGAGCACAAAATCAATCATCATCAGTAACAAATCAGAGCACAAAATCAATCCAATTAATAATATTGATTCTTACCATTTGAAAAGATATTGCTTCTAATTATGATTATATAACTAATTTCTCTATCACGAACAAAGGTAGAAAATATTTGAGTTATTGGGCTCATGAAAAGGAGTTTATAATTAATAACAAATTGGGCTCTTCCTCCTTTTTTTTTCTCTTTTTTTTCTTTTTTTTTTCTAAAATTAAAGTTTGAAAATCTTTGAAGAAAATTTTGTTTCACCTTATTTTTTACTTTTTTTTAATTTTTTTAAAAATAAATTTATTCACCCGAACGAAATTGGGTGTTGACAACTGTCCCTCTTTACTTAGTTTTTGTTAGATAATATGAAAATTTGACTTTTTCATATTATTGTAATAAAAGATAAGTAAAGATAAAAACACTAATTTCGTTCGGGTTTCAAAAGAAGACAAATTTGAAGACAAACTTGACCATACCAAGTAGAGGGTCTCGATTTGACACACTAATTCTTTTTGTTTTTTTTTTTTTGAAAAAACCAAATTAGACCAATCCCGAGGAGAGGTCTAGATCCAAAGGATTCGTCAACCATTACCATGTAGAGGGCCCCATCCTAAAAAAAATCTTTTTGTAACTTTGACTTTTTGAGAAAGAGATTAGACCAATCTCATGGAGAGGGTCTATATCTAAAGATTTGGTGACCATTACCATGTAGAGGGTCCCGATCTGACAAAGAAATCAATGACCATTGTCGTGCAGAGGGTCTTGATGTAAAGAGATCGATAACCATTGTCTTGTAGAGGGCCTCGATGTAAAGGAAACAATGACCATTGCCTCGCAAAGGGTCTTGATGTAAAGAGATCGATGACCATGGTCTCGTAGAGGGCCTCAATATGAAATAAGAAATCAATTACCATTGCCTCATAGAGGGTCTTGATATAAAGAGATGGATGACCATTGCCTCGTAGAGAGTCTTGATGTAAAGAGATCGATGACCATTGCCTCGTAGAGGGCCTCGATGTGACATAAGAAATCAATGACCATTGTCTCGTAGAGGGTCTTGATGTGAAGAGATCAATGACCATTGCCTCGTAGAGGGCCTCGATGTGACATAAGAAATCAATGACCATTGTCTCGTAGAGGGTCTTGATGTAAAAAGACCGATGACCATTGCCTCGCAGAAGGCCTCAATGTGACATAAGAAATCAATGACCATTGCCTCATAGAGGGTCTTGATATATAAAAGGAGAACCAAAATTTTGCTTTTGAAGTGTTGACAAACACCACGTGAAGGCCTAACATTGGTGAGACTTACACATAAAAAAATTATCATTGCTGACTTTTTTTTTATTTCTTTGTTTTTTTGGAAATGATTTCGTGGAGTATGATGGATGACATGATGTGATGATGCATGACATGTTTTGATTTTCTTTTTGAAACTATAAGATATGCTTACATGGATGCGGGGATGCATGGGTGAAATTTGCTTTTCTCATTTTTTATTTTTCCTTTATTTTAATTTGAGAGCAAGGTAAACTAGGCTTAGAGGCTAGAAAAAAATTGTGAGGCCGGATAAAACTGGATTTAGGGGCCAGTGTGGAAATTGGGCTTAAAGTATATTGATAATTCATATGAATGAAAAGGATTTTGATTGAAAAGATGGAAAATATTTTATTCAAAAAGATGGATGACGCGTGTATGCATGACTTAGTATGATGTATGAATTACCTTATGTATGAATTTTTCTTTTCATTTTTTTAAAAACAAATTTGAATTGTTCCCCATTTCATGGTTATTTCGAATTCATGAAATCATTCTACTTTGATTTTTTTTTACTTTTTCAAATCATTTTTTTGGTCTAATCAGTTTACTAACGAACACTTTTTTAATTATTTCTTTTAAAATATTATTTGAATGACATTCATGAAATTGCCAAGGGCTTGAAAAGGCTTGAATGAGGTGATGAAGATTAACTAGGGAGTTGCCCCAATTGGAATTGGTCTCAGGGCACAAAATGTGTTTAGGCTTTCCTAGTTATTGATGGTATGAAGAAAATGATGGGGACTTCAAAAAAAAATTGTCCTTGGTGTGAGAGCCTAGGATGGTCTTAGGGTGCAAAAGCGTGTTTGAATTTTTCCAATTGAGGAGATTGAAAAATGACGAGGTCTTCATAAGTTGCCCTAATGTGATCATAGTCTTTGATGTATATAAATTCCCCAATTCAGAATGAATTATGGGAATAAACAAAGTGATTGCCCCAGTTTGGGTTTGGGATTGATAAAGATGGACTATTTTAAGGTTGGTCAAGGTTTAGGCTTAGAGCGGGGTTATTGTTGGAGCAAATATGGAGTTTCATGAAGAATGAATTGAAAGAGGACAACCCAAATTTAGCTTAATTGTCTGATTGCCCAAGCTAATTTTGAAGCTTTGGAAATATGTCACCCAAAAATAAATTGCCCTAGTGTTTAAAAGCAAATCTCTAAACACACTTTTTTAATATTTTTTTAGAACAAACCTGTTAGCAAATCAAAATTTTCCTATAAATTAAAACCTTCGAATGATAACAACCAATCTTTGATCTATGTGGACTTTATTAGGCTTGTATCGTGGCCAAAGCTATGGGTACGGATGTAAATGAAAGTAAAAGCCCAAACAAGTGATGTGAGAATTGTTTCAATAAGGATCTTTGAATAATGTTTCATTCAGAATTTGTTTGACTTCTTCTTGTTCACCTTTTGCTTTTCTTTTTCTTTTATTTTCTTGATATAACCATTTGTTTTTTTCTTTATTTTTATATATATTTTTGTATTGGTGAACTACCATTCAGATGAAACAAATGCAAATATTATGTCAACCCTTAGTGTGAGGGTGACCCTTGTTTAGGGTAATTTGAAAGAAATTTTTTGGAAGACTCAAATTGGGTAGCAAAGGATAATCATTTTTTTTGGATAAAGAAACATGGCCACACATCATTTCAAATCATGGTTGTTTTTCTCAATAAAAAATTTAATTCAGAGGAAAATAATTTAGTTCATGTAACAAGATGTCCCTTGTTTTTGTTCTTTTTTTTCACTTTTTTTTCTCTTATTTTTGCCTAGACTGTCCTTCAAAGTTTTTAGTCTAGCAGACTTTTCTTCATTTTTTTGTGTTCAGAGAGTTTCTTGAAATAATTTTAAAGTATGTGTCCCCTTTATGATGATCCTCCATGGAAATGAAAACAAGGTAAGGTTTATGGTGGAAGAGAGATGGATAGGGAAATAGATTTGAGCAACTTCATGCATGCAAGATTAGTTGGGTACTTCAAAAGAAATGATAATAAACAATATTTTATTTCTTTATTAAATTCACTTATTTGACCAAGGAAGTTTTATTATTTACTCATTTTTTATAAGAAATATTCCAAGAAATCGGTGACAAGCAAAATGAGAAACAATTTGAATTTATTTTAGTGCAATTTTTTTTGTTTTTTTATTTTTCTAAAATTTATGCTGATGCATGCCATGTGTTTAAATGTTGATGAAATGCATGCTTTTCTTTTTATAATGGTGTGATTGTGATGAATTTATTATTATATACAAGGAAAGGTGAGGGTAAAGGACGCAAATAGTCTCCCTTTAGTGTTTAGTGTCTTTATTTAACATGGGTTTGGTGCTTAAAGTTCTAAGGGAAAGTAGATGTGCTCATAATGATAGTTTCCTAATACCTAAATATCAAGGTCACTAGAGCTATGGCCCACTTCATGGCATTTCCAACGACAGTTGGTAAACAACAAGAAGTGGGAGTACCAATGAAGCAAACAAACTCTAGCTGGGGTTCTCACAATGACCATTGGGAAGTACATCCATTGTGACACTGCTACACAATCCCCTCTAATTCTAAGCAACTCAGACCCGGGTATAGGGCCCCACTCATGTAATGAATAAAATGTGTGTGTGTGAAGGGAGAATGCAACGTATACCCAAAACCCCACCTGAAAATTATTCCAAATACCAAAATAAAGAAGAATATACACATACGACTATTCTAAATATAAAAGGAGATAAAAAAAAACACATACCCAAAAAGAAATGAGAAAGAAAAAATATGAAGCAAAACCACATCAATTTTGCACATCCAAATAAATGGTATGACTCTTTAGCATCACCAGTGGAGTTGCCATCTGTCGCAACCGAAATCACGATGGGACGACAAACCAAAAAATAAAATTTGAAAAAATAAAGAGTTTGGAGTCGCCACCATAGTTATTATAGGAAACTATGGAAAATCATAAAAAGAGCAAGGTCTGCGAAAAAATAGATTTTGGATCTGGGAGTCGGTTACGCGTGGGGATGGTATTAGCACCCCACAACGTCCGTCCTAAGACGGTACCTTTAATTAAATGTGCAACAATTATATGGTTTTTCAAAATATTTATTTTTCCCAAAAAATAATATAAAAGGACGTACAAAAGAAACAAAAACATTTTTTTTGGTTTTTTGGGCCCGACGAGGATTAATCCTCGCTCCTACGTATCTCCATTCACAATGAGAATAAGGGTTACGTAGTTCTTTATGAGAACCTATTTTGAAAATTATTTGAAAAATGATTTAATTTGTTTTATGATTTTGAAAACTTTTTTATTTAAATTTTAGTTGTATTTTAAAATTGGTGTCACGCGACGCGAGCGGCCGAATAGACACTTGAAATAAATTCTTTTTTTCTAATCTTTTATTTTTTATTTTTTTAATCATTTATAAATTTTTAATATTATTTTTAAGTTATTTTAAAGTAGTTGTGGATGTCATTGTGACGTGAGCAACCAGATAGATATAAAAAAGTAAACAAAGAAAGCTATTTCTTTATGTTTAGATCATCTGTATATATTTTTAGAAAAAACAAAAGTCTAAATTGGATGTCATACGACGCGAGCGGCCAGACAAACAATAAAGAAAGGGGAAAAAATATTTTTTATGATTAAAAAAAAAAGAATGAAAATTGAAAAAAACTAAATCAAAAGATGAAAGAATTGATAGTGACGTACCTTAAAGATGAGAGGTGTCTATGTGGGTTGTAATGAGAGAAAGAGAGAGTATAGATAATGTTTTCTTCTTCTTTTTTTCTACCTCCTTCGATATGTTTTTTTTTTAAAGAGAGATACAAAATGAGGTGTTTATGTGGGAGTGGTGATGGGAAGAATTAGAGAAGTGTATAGAATCCCACAGAGTGCGTATTTATACTCACACCTTGCAATATCAGTACAATCTCAGTCTTAATTGTAATGAACAATATAAAAAAAGAAATTGGTCATGATAGTAGCAAATTATGGGATCAAATCGCAAGAAATCAGAGCACAAAATCAATCGTCATAAGTAACAAATCAGAACACAAAATCAATCCAATTAATAATATTGATTCTTACCATTTCAAGAGATATTGCTTCTAATTATGATTATATAACTAATTTCTCTATCACGAACAAAGGTAGACAATATTTGAGTTATTGGGCTCATGAAAAGAAATTTATAATTAATAACGAATTGGGTTCTTCCTTCTTTTTTTTTCTTTTTTTTTTCTAAAATTAAAGTTTGAAAATCTTGGAAGAAAATTTTGTTTCACCTTATTTTTTACTTTTATTTTTATTTTTTTGAAAATAAATTTATTCATCTGGACGAAATTGGGTGTTGACACATCCTTTAGTAAGCTAATTTTTTTGTTTATATTATGCGGCTTTGAGATTATATTTGGTTCGCATGTATAGTGTGTAGACAAATGATTTTATTTTATCATTTAACTAAAAACTCAAATATCGTTTTCAGTTTTTAAAATTTTCATAATTAACAAAAAATTTTAGAGCATAAATTAGATAAAATAGTTATCTACAATTTAAATATAACAATTTCTTAAAATAGATAATTTATCCATTATTTAAGTATTAAAAACGCAAGATAAACATTAAGGTTCCAAATATATCAATCACAGAGAAATAAATAAGATAATCATATATCCATTAAATCTAATCATGGCTTGAAACAATTAAGATATTTAGATATGGTTCGTAATTTATCAATTTATTATATATATATATATATATATATATATTAAAAAGATAAATGTTTTTAAATAAAATAAGACTATCATTTTATATATATATATATATATATATATATGTATGTATTTGTTAAAATTTATCACTAG
>Ga0214542_1010844_pt1 | contig 12948 bp, 24 predicted proteins | sample CNSS1metaG_FD_160096 | JGI IMG/M metagenome (GOLD analysis project Ga0214542, IMG submission 160096) | Root nodule microbial communities from cowpea collected in UCLA plant growth center, Los Angeles, California, USA - CNSS1 | ecosystem: Host-associated > Plants > Roots > Nodule | place: USA...
ACCAGAAACCCGTAACCCAAAACTCGAAACCCGTAACCCGAAATCCCCAACCCGAAACCAGAAACCGAAAACCCGAAACCCGAAACCCGAAACTTGAAACCCCAAACTCGAAACCTGGAGTTGGAAACCCAAAACTCGAATCCCAAAACCCGAAACTGGAAACATGTAACTCGAAACCCTAATCCGGAAACCCATAAACCGTAACCCAAAATCCATAACCCGAAACCCAAAATCAGAAACCCGAAACTCGAAACCCGAAACATGTAACTCGAAACCCTAAACCGGAAACCCGTAACCCGAAATCCCCAACACGAAACACGAAACCTGAAACCCCAAAGCTCGTGACCCGAAATCCGAAACATGAATCTCGAAACCCGAAACACGAAACCCCAAACCACAAACCCGTAACCAGAAACACGTAACCATAACCAAAAACTCGAACCGCGAAACCCCTAAATTGAAAACCAGAAACCTGAAACCCCAAATCTGAAACTCCAAACGCCAAACCTGAAACTCGTAATTCGAAATCTGAAACCCGAATCATGAAACTCAAAACCCGTAAGTTGAAATCCCCAACCCGAAACTCGAAACCTCAAACCCGAAACCCGAAACACGAAACCCCAAACCCCAAACCCGTAACCCTAAACCGTAACGCGAAACTCGAAACACCAAACCCTAAATTCCAAACCCCAAAATCGGAAACCAGAAACCCAAAATCGGAAACCCAATACCCAAAACCCATAACCCGAAACCTGAAACCTCAAACCTCAAACCCTAAACCCAAAACCCAAAACATATAACCCGAAATCCGAAACTCCAACCTCAAACTTGAAACCTGAAACGCGTTACTCGAAACCCGTAACCCAAAACTCGAAACCCAAACCTCAAACCCGAAAACCAACCGAAACTCGAAACCCGAAACATGAATCCCGAAACCCGAAACTCGAAACCGGAAACATGTAACTCGAAACCCAAAACCGGAAATCCGTAACCTGAAACCCGAAACTCGAAACTCGAAACCGGAAACCTGACACATGAATCTCGAAACCCGAAACTAGAAACATGTAACTCGAAACTCTAAACTGTAAACCCGTAACCCGAAACCCGTACCCCGAAATCCCCAACCCGAAACCCTAAACCCTTAACCTGAAACCCAAAACTCGTAACCCGAAATACGAAACTCCCAACCTCAAACCCGAAACGCGTAACTCGAAACCCGTAACCCGAAAACCTGAAAACCGAAACCTGAAAACTACAAACCCATAATCCGAAACTCAGAACTCGAAACCAAAAAGTCGTAACCCGAAACACGAAACCCGTAAATCGAAATGCCCAACCCGAAACTCGAAACCCGAAACCCGAATCCCAAAACCCGAAACCGGAAACATGTGACTCGAAACCCTAATTCGGAAACCCATAAACCGTAACACGAAATCCGTAACCTGAAACCCAAAATCGGAAACATGTAACTTGAAACCCTAAATCGAAAACCCGTTACCCGAAATCCCCAACCCGAAACACCAAACCTGAAACCCCAAACCCTACACCCTACACCCGAAACCCAAAACGTGTAACCCGAAATCTGAAACACGAATCTCGAAACCTGAAACACGAAACCCCAAACCACAAACCTGTAACAAGAAACCCGTAACCGTAACCCGAAACTCGAAACGCGAAACCCCAAAATTGAAAACCCGAAACCCGAAACCCTAAATCTGAAACTCCAAACGCGAAACCTGAAACTCGTAATCTAAAATTCGAAACCCGAAACTCAAATCTCGAAACTTGAAACCCGTAAGCTGAAAACCCCAACCAGAAACCCGAAACTTTAAACCTGAAACCCAAAACACAAAACCCCAAACCCCAAACCCGTTACCCTAAACCGTCACCCGAAACTCAAAACGCCAAACCCTAAATTCCAAACCCCAAAATCAGAAACCCGAAACCCAAAATCCGAAACTCAAAACCTGAAACTGAAAACCTGAAACATGAATCGTGAAACCCGAAATCGGAAACATGTAACTCGAAACCGTAATCCGGAAACCCGTAACACAAGCCGCAACCCGAAATCCCCAATCCGAAACACCAAATCTCAACCCCAAACCGCAAACCTCAAACTCGAAACCTGAAACTCGAATCGCAAAACCCGAAATTCGAAACATGAAACCCGAAACCTGAATCTCGAAACTCGATCCTCGAAACCCGTAACCCGAAATCCCCCACCCGAAACTTCAAACCTCAAACCCAAAACCCGAAACAAGAAACCCACTACCTGAAACCCGAAAGTCCGAACCCAGAACCCGAAACTCAAAACTCAAAACCGGAAACCCGTAACCCGTAACCCGAAATCCGAAACCCGAAACCTCAAACCCGAAACCCGAAATCCTAAACCTCAAACCCGAAACCCGAAGCCCGAAACTCGAAACAAAAACCTGAATCCCAAAACCCGAAACCGGAAACATGTAACTAGAAACCCTAATCCGGACACCCGTAAGCCGTAACCCGAAATCTGTAACCGGAAATCCAAAACTCGAAACCGGAAACTTGAAACATGAATCCCGAAACCCGAAACCGGAAACATGTAACTCGAAACCTTAAACCAGAAACCCATAACCCTAGATCCCCAACCCGAAACCCAAAACCTCAAACCCGAAACCCAAAATCCGAAACTCGATACCCGAAACCTGAAATTCCAGACTCACAACCCGAAACTCAAAACTGGAAACAAGAAACCCGTAACCCGAGATCTTAAACCCGAAACGCCAAAACCTCAAACCCGAAACCCCAAACCTTATATCCGAAATCCGAAACCTGAAACCCGAAACTCGAAACAAGAATCTCGAAACTCGAAACCCGTAACCCAAAATCCCCAACCCGACACCCAAAATCAAAAACTCGATTCCTGAAAACCGAAATTCCAAACCCACAATCCGAAACTCAAAACTCAAAACCAGAAACCCGTAACCCAAAACTCGAAACCCGTAACCCGAAATCCCCAACCCGAAACCAGAAACCGAAAACCCGAAACCCGAAACCCGAAACTTGAAACCCCAAACTCGAAACCTGGAGTTGGAAAACCATAACTCGAAACCCGTAAAACGAAGCCCCAAACTCGAAACTCGAAACCCGAAACCCGAAATTCGAAACCCCATACCACGAACCCGAATCCCGTAACCAGAAACTCGAAACCCGAAACCTGGAACCCGAAACCTGAAACCCAAAACCCTTAAACCCAAAACCCAAAACGCGTAACCCAAAACTCGAAACTCCAACCTCAAACTTCAAATCCGAAACACGTAACTCGAAACCCGTAACCCAAAATCTGTAACCCGAAACCCGAAATCGGAAACCTGAAACATGAATCCCGAAACCCGAAACCGGAAACATGTAACTCGTAACCCTAAACCGGAAACCCGTACCTAGATATCCCTACACCCGAAACACCAAACCTGAAACCCCAAACCCTACACCCGAAACCCAAAACTCGTAACCCGAAATTCGAAACACGAATCTCAAAACCTGAAACACGAAACCCCAAACCACAAACCCATAACAAGAAACCCGTAACTGTAACGCGAAACCCCAAAATTGAAAACTCGAAACCCGAAACCCCAAATCCGAAACTCCAAACGCCAAACCCGAAACTCCAAACGCCAAACCCGAAACTCGTAATCTGAAATTCGAAGCCCGAAACATGAATCTCGAAACTCGAAACCCGTAAGTTGAAATACCCAACCCGAAATCCGAAACCTTAAACTTGAAACCCGAAACCTTAAACCCGAAACACGAAATCCCAAACCCCAAACCCGTAACTCTAAACTGTAACCCGAAACTCGAAACACCAAACCCTAAATTCCAAACCCCAAAATCAGAAACCCGAAACCCAAAATCTGAAACTCGAAACCTGAAACCAAAAACCTTAAACATGAATCGTGAAACCTAAACCCGTCAACCGGAAACCCGTAATCCGAAATCCCCAACCCGAAACACCAAACCTGAAACCCCAAACCCAAAAACCGAAATCTGAAACTCCAAACCTGAAACCTGAAATCCGAAACGCGTAACTCGAAACCCGTAACCTGAAACCCGAAACCTAAAACCTCAAACCCGAAACCTGAAATCCAAAACTCGATACCCGAAACCCAAAATTCCAAACCCACAACCCGAAACTCAAAACTCGAAACCAGAAACCTGAAACCCGTAACCCGAAATCCCCAACCCGAAACCCCATACCTCAAACCCGAAATTCAAAATCCCAAACCTCAAACCCGAAACCCGAAACTGGAAACCCGAATTTTGAAACCGACACCCGAATCCCAAAACCCGAAACCGGAAACATGTAACTCGAAAACCAAATCCGGAAATCCGTAACCCTGTAACCCGAAATCCAAAACTCTAAACCTCAAACTCGAAACCCCAAAATCGGAAACCCGAACCTTAAACCCAAAACCCGAAACCCAAAACCTGAAACCCGAAACCCCAAACCTAAAACTCGAAACTCGAAACTCGTAACCCGAAATTCGAAACCGAAACCTCAAACCCGAAACCCGAAACCCGAAACACGAAACCCCAAACCTGTAACCCGAAACTCGAAACACCAAACCCTACACCCCAAACCCAAAAATCGGAAACCAGAAATTCGAAATCCGAAACTCGAAACCTGAAACCGAAAACATGAAACATGAATCCTGAAACCTGAAACCAGAAACATGTAACTTGAAACCCTAAACCGGAAACCCGAAACCCCAAAATTGGAAATACGAAACCCGAAACCCGAAACTTCAAACCTCATACCCGAAACTCGAAATCCGAAATTCGAAACACAAATCTTGAAACTCGAAACCCGTATCCCAAAATCCCCAACACGAAACCCGAAACCTCAAACCCTAAACCGTAACCCGAAATTCAAAACACCAAACCCCAAAATCGGGAACCCGAAACACGAAATCCGAAACTCGAAACCTGAATCCGAAAACCTGAAACATGAATCCCGAAACCAGAAACCGAAAACATGTAAATCGAAACCCTAATCCGAAAACCCATAACCCGAAACCCGTAACCTGAATTCCCCAACCCGAAACACCCCACCTCAAACCCGAAACCCTACACCTCGAACTTTAAACCTGAAACTCGAAACACGAAACTCGAAACACGAACCTCGAAACCAGAAACCCAAAACCTGAATCTCAAAACTCGAAACCCGTAACCCGAAATCCCCAACCCAAAACTTCAAACCTCAAACCCAAAACCTGAAATCCAAAACCCGCTACCCGAAACCCGAAATTCCGAACTCAACCAAAAACTCAAAACTCAAAACCAGAAACTCATAACCCGAAATCCCCGACCTGAAACACCAAACCTCAAACACGAAACCTTAAATCTGAAACCCGAAATCCGAAACTCAAAACCCGAAACACGAATCTCAAAACTCGTAACCCGAAATTCCCAACGAAACCCGAAACCTCAAACCCCAAACACGTAACCCTAAACCGTAACCCGAAACTCAAAACACCAAACCCTAAACCCCAAACCCCAAAATCAGAAACCGAAAACCCGAAACCGATACCCCAAACCCGAAACTCAAAACCCTAAACCCAAAACTCCAAACCTGGAGTTGGAAAACAATAACTCGAAAGTCGTAACACGAAGCCCCAAACTCGAAACTCGAAACCCGAAATCTGAAACCCGAAACTCGAAAAACGAAACCCCATACCACAAACCCAAATCCCGTAACCAGAAACCTGTAACCCGAAATCCTAAACCCGAAACCAAAAACGCGTAACCCGAAATCTGAAACTCCAACCTCAAACTTGAAACCCGAAACGCGTAACTCAAAACCCGTAACCCGAAACTTGAAACATGAAAACCTCAAACCCGAAACCTAGAACACAAATCCCGAAATCGGAAATATGTAACTCGAAATCCTAAACCGGAAACCCGTAACCTGAAATCCGTAACCCGAAACCCGAAATTCGAAGCTCGAACCCGAAACCCGAATCCCAAAACCCGAAACCGGAAACATGTAACTCGAAACCCAATATCGGAAATCCGTAACCCGAAACCTGAAACTCGAAACCCGAAACCTGAAACATGAATCTCGAAACCCGAAACCGGAAACATGTAACTTGAAACCCTGAACCGGAAACCCGAAACATGAATCTCAAAACTCGAAACCCGTAACCTGAAACCTGAAACCCGAAACCCGAAACACGAAACCCCAAACCCCAAAACCCAAAACTCGAAACACCAAACCCTAAACCCCAAACCTCAAAATTGAAAACCCAAAACCCGAAACTCGAAACACCAAGCCCAAAATTCGAAACCCGGAGTTGGAACACCATAACCCGAAACCTGTGACACGAAGCCCCAAACTCGAAACCCGAAACCCGAGACTCGAAACCCGAAACCCGTAACCCGAAACCTGAAAGCCGAAACCTGAAACCCCAAACCCTAAACCCAAAACCCAAAACGCGTAACCCGAAATCCGAAACTCCAACCTCAAACTTGAAACCCGAAATGCGTAACTCTAAACCTGTAACTCGAAACTCCAAACCCCAAACCTCAAACCCGAAATCTGAAACCCGAAATCTGAAACTCAAAACCCGGAACACGAATCCCGAAACCCGAAACTGGAAACATGTAACTCGAAAACCAAAACCGGAAACCCGTAACCTGAAATCCGAAACTCGAAACCCAAAACCGGAAACCTGAAACATAACTCTCGAAACCCGAAACCAGAAACATGTAACTCGAAACCCTAAATTGTAAACCCGTATCCTGAAACTCGTACCCCAAAATCCCTAACCCGAAACACCAAAGTTGAAACCCCAAACCCTAAACCTGAAACCCCAAACCCGTAACCCAAAATCTGAAACTCCAAACCTAAAACCCGAAACCCGAAACGCGAAACACGAAACCCGTAACCCGAAAACCTGAAAACCGAAACCTCAAACCCAAAACCCGAAATCTGAAACTCGATACCCGAAACCCGTAATTCCAAACCCACAATCCGAAACTCAAAACTCGAAACGAAAAAGCCGTAACACGAAACTCGAAACCCGTAACCCGAAATGCCCAACCCGAAACACAAAACCTCAAACCCGAAACCCGAAATCCCAAACCTCAAACCCGAAACTCGACACCCGAACGAATCCCGAAACCCGAAACTGGAAACATGTAACTCAAAACCCTAATCCGAAAACACATAAACCGTAACCCAAAATCCATAACCTGAAACATGAATCCCGAAACCCGAAACCCGAAACATGTAACTCGAAACCCTAAACCGAAACACCAAACCTAAAACCCCAAACCCTACACCCGAAACCCAAAACTCGTGACCCGAAATCCGAAACACGAATCTCGCAACCCGAAACCCGAAACACTAAACCCCAAACCCCAAACCCGTAACCAGAAACCCGTAACCGTAACCCAAAACTCGAAACGCGAAACCCCCAAATTGAAAACCCGAAACCCGAAACCCCAAATCCGAAACTCCAAACGCCAAACCTGAAACTCCTAATCCGAAATCTGAAACCCGAATCTCGAAACTCAAAACCCGTAAGCTGAAATCCCCAACCCAAAACTCGAAACCTCAAACCCGAAACCCGAAACACGAAACCCCAAACCCCAAACCCGTAACCCTAAACCATAACCTGAAATTCGAAACACTAAACCCTAAATTCCAAACCCCAAAATCGGAAACCCGAAACCCAAAATCCAAAACCCAAAACCCAAAACCTGAAACCTGAAACCCCAAACCCTAAACCCAAAATCCAAAACGCGTAACCCGAAATCCGAAACTCCAACCTCAAACTTGAAACCTGTAACGCGTTACTCGAAACCCGTAACCCGAAACTCGAAACCCCAAACCTCAAACCCGAAAACCGACCGAAACTTGAAACCCGGAACACGAATCCCGAAACCTGAAACCGGAAACATGTAACTCGAAAACCTAAACTGTAAACCCGTAACCCGAAACCCGTACCCCAAAATCCCCAACTCGAAACACTAAACCTGAAACCCAAAACTCGTAACCAGAAATCCGAAACTCCCAACCTCAAACCCGAAACGGGTAACTCAAAACCCATAACCCGAAACCCTGAAAACCGAAACCTCAAACCCGAAACCTGAAATCCGAAACTCGATACCCGAAACCTGAAATTCCAAACCCAAAATACGAAGCTCAGAACTCGAAACCAAAAAGCCGTAACCCGAAACTCGAAACCCGTAACCCGAAATGCCCAACCCGAAACACAAAACCTCAAACCCGAAACCCAAAACTCGAAACCCGAAACCCGAATCCCAAAACCCGAAACCGGAAACATGTGACTCGACACCCTAATCCGGAAACCCATAAACCGTAACCCGAAATCCGTAACCCGAAACCCAAAACCGAAAACATGTAACTCGAAACCCTAAATCGAAAACCCGTTACCCGAAATCCCCAACCCGAAACACCAAACCTGAAACCCCAAACCCTACACCCGAAACCCAAAACTCGTAACCCAAAATCTGAAACACGAATCTCGAAACCCGAAACCTGAAACACGAAACCCCAAACCACAAACCTGTAAAAAGAAACCCGTATCCGGAACCCGAAACTCAAAACGCGATACCCCAAAATTGAAAACCTGAAACCCGAAACCCCAAATCTGAAACTCCAAACGCCAAACCTGAAACTCGTAATCTGAAATCCGAAACCCGAAACACAAATCTCGAAACTCGAAACCCGTAAGCTGAAAACCCCAACCCGAAACCCGAAACCCGAAACACAAAATCCCAAACCCCAAACCCGTTACCCTAAACCGTCACCCGAAACTCGAAACGCCAAACCCTAAATTCCAAACCCCAAAATCGGAAACCCGAAACCCAAAATCCGAAACTCGAAACCTGAAACTGAAAACCTGAAACATGAATCGCGAAACTCAAAACCGTAAACCGGAAACCCGTAACCCAAAACCCGCAACCCGAAACACCAAACCTCAAACCCCAAACCGCAAACCTCAAACTCGAAACCTGAAACTCGAATCCCGAAACCCGAAATTCAAAACATGAAACCCGAAACCTGAATCTCGAAACTTGAACCTCGAAACCCGTAACCCGAATTCCCCAACCCGAAACTTCAAACCTCAAACCCAAAACCCGAAACAAGAAATCCGCTACCTGTAACCCGAAATTCCGAAATTCTGAACCCAGAACCCGAAACTCAAAACTCAAAATCGGAAACCCGTATCCCGAAACTCGAAACCCGTAACCTGAAATCCCAAACCCGAAACCCCAAACCTCAAACCCGAAACCCGAAATTCCAAACCTCAAACCTGAAACCCGAAGCCCAAAACTTGAAACCCGAATCCCAAAACCCGAAACCGGAAACATGTAACTCGAAACCCTAATCCGGAAACCCGTAAACCGTAACCCAAAATCCATAACCTGAAACATGAATCCCGAAACCGAAACCCGAAACTTGAAACCGGAAATCCAAAACTCGAAACCCGAAACCAGAAACTCGAAACCCGAATCCCAAAACCCAAAACTGGAAACATGTAACTTGAAACCCTAATCCGGAAACCCATAAATCGTAACCCAAAATCCATAACCTAAAACATGAATCCTGAAGCCCGAAACATGTAACTCGAAACCCTAAACCGAAAACCCGTAACCCGTAATCCCCAACCCGGAACACCAAACCTGAAACCCCAAACCCTACACCCGAAACACAAAACTCGTGACACGAAATCCGAAACACGAATCTCGAAACCCGAAACCTGAAACACGAAACCCCAAACCACAAACCCGTAACCAGAAACCCGTAACCGTAACCCAAAACTCGAAACGCGAAACCCTCAAATTGAAAACCCGAAACCCGAAACCAGAAACCCCAAATCCGAAACTCCAAACTCCAAACCTGAAACTCATAATCCGAAATCTGAAACCCAAAACCCGAATCCTGGAACACGAATCCCGAAAACCGAAACCGGAAACATGTAACTCGAAACCCTAAATCGGAAACCCGTAACCTGAAATCCGTAACCTGAAATCTGAAACTCGAAACCCAAAATAGGAAACTTGAAACATGAATCTCGAAACCCAAAACCAAAAACATATAACTCAAAACCTTAAACTGTAAACTCGTAACCCGAAACCCGTACCCCGAAATCACCAACTCGAAACACCAAACCTGAAACCCCAAACCCTAAACCTGAAACCCAAAACCCGTAACCCAAAATCCGAAACTCCAAACCTCAAACCCGAAAACCGAAATGCGTAACTCGAAACCCGTAACACGAAAACCTGAAACTCGAAACCTTTAACCCGTAACCCAAAACTCGAAACGCGTAACGCGACACTCGAAACCCGTAACCTGTAACACGAAGCCCCAAACTCGAAACCCGAAACCCGAAACCCGAAACCCGTAACCCGAAACCTGAAAGACGAAACCTGAAACCCCAAACCCTAAACACAAAACCCAAAACGCGTAACCCGAAATCCGAAACTCCAACCTCAAACTTGAAACCCGAAATGCGTAACTCTAAACCTGTAACTCGAAACTCCAAACCCCAAACCTCAAACCCGAAATCCGAAACTCGAAACCCGAAACACGAATCCCGAAACCCGAAACTGGAAACATGTAACTCGAAAACCAAAACTGGAAACCCGTAACCCGAAATCCGAAACTCGAAACCCAAAACCGGAAACCTGAAACATAACTCTCGAAACCCGAAATCAGAAACATGTAACTTGAAACCCTAAACTGTAAACCCGTAACCTGAAACCCGTACCCCAAAATCCCTAACCCGAAACACCAAACCTGAAACCCCAAACCCTAAACCTGAAACCCCAAACCCGTAACCCAAAATCCGAAACTCCAAACCTAAAACCCGAAACCCGAAACGCGAAACTCGAAACCCGTAACCCGAAAACCTGAAAACCGAAACCTCAAACCCGAAACCCGAAATCTGAAACTCGATACCCGAAACCCGTAATTCCAAACCCACAATCCGAAACTCAAAACTCGAAATGAAAAAGCCGTAACACGAAACTCGAAACCCGTAACCCGAAATGCCCAACCCGAAACACAAAACCTCAAACCCGAAATCCCAAACCTCAAACCCGAAACTCGAAACCCGAAACTCGACACCCGAAACCCGAATCCCAAAACCCGAAACTGGAAACATGTAACTCAAAACCCTAATCCGGAAACACATAAACCGTAACCCAAAATCCATTACCTGAAACATGAATCCCGAAACCCGAAACCCGAAACATGTAACTCGAAACCCTAAACCGAAATCCCTAACCCGAAACACCAAATCTGAAACCCCAAACCCTACACCCGAAACCCAAAACTCGTGACCCGAAATCCGAAACACGAATCTCGCAACCCGAAACCCGAAACACTAAACCCCAAACCCCAAACCCGTAACCAGAAACTCGTAACCGTAACCCAAAACTCGAAACGCGAAACCCCCAAATTGAAAACCCGAAACTCGAAACCCTAAATCCGAAACTCCAAACGCCAAACCTGAAACTCGTAATCCGAAATCTGAAACCCGAATCTCGAAACTCAAAACCCGTAAGCTGAAATCCCCAACCCAAAACTCGAAACCTAAAACCCGAAACCCGAAACACGAAACCCCAAACCCCAAACCCGTAACCCTAAACCGTAACCTGAAACTCGAAACACCAAACCCTAAATTCCAAACCCCAAAATCAGAAACCCGAAACCCAAAATCCGAAACCCAAAACCCAAAACTCGTAACCCGAAACCTGAAACCTGAAACCCCAAACCCTAAACCCAAAACCCAAAACGCGTAACCCGAAATCCGAAACTCCAATCTCAAACTTGAAACCTGTAACGCGTTACTCGAAACCCGTAACTCAAAACTTGAAACCCCAAACCTCAAACCCGAAAATCGATCGAAACTCGAAACCCGGAACACAAATCCCGAAACCTGAAACCAGAAACATGTAACTCGAAACCAAAAACCGGAAATCCGTAACCTAAAACTCGAAACTTGAAACTCGAAACCGGAAACCTGAAACATGAATCTCGAAATCGAAACCAGAAACATGTAACTCGAAACCCTAAACTGTAAACCCGTAACCCGAAACCCGTACCTCAAAATCCCCAACTCGAAACACTAAACCTGAAACCCCAAACCCTTAACCTGAAACCCAAAACTCGTAACCCGAAATCCGAAACTCCCAACCTCAAACCCGAAACGCGTAACTTGAAACCCGTAACCCGAAACCTGAAAACTGAAACCTCAAACCCGAAACCTGAAATCCGAAACTCGATACCCAAAACCTGAAATTCCAAACCCAAAATACGAAACTCAGAACTCGAAACTAAAAAGCCGTAACCCGAAACTCGAAACCCGTAATCCGAAATGCCAACCCGCAACACAAAACCTCAAACCCGAAACCCAAAACTCGAAACCCGAATCCCAAAACCCGAAACCGGAAACATGTGACTCGACACCCTAATCCGGAAACCCATAAACCGTAACCCGAAACCCAAAACCGGAAACATGTAACTCGAAACACTAAATCGAAAACCCGTTACCCGAAATCCCCAACCCGAAACACCAAACCTGAAACCCCAAACCCTACACCCGAAACCCTAAACTCGTAACCCAAAATCTGAAACACGAATCTCGAAACTCGAAACCTGAAACACGAAACCCCAAACCACAAACCTGTAACCAGAAACCCGTATCCGGAACCCGAAACTCAAAACGCGATACCCCAAAATTAAAAACCTGAAACCCGAAACCCCAAATCTGAAACTCCAAACGCCAAACCTGAAACTCGTAATTTGAAATCCGAAACCCGAAACACAAATCTCGAAACTCGAAACCCGTAAGCTGAAAACCCCAACCCGAAACCCGAAACCCGAAACACAAAATCCCAAACCCCAAACCCGTTACCCTAAACCGTCACCCG
>Ga0214542_1010845_pt1 | contig 12948 bp, 9 predicted proteins | sample CNSS1metaG_FD_160096 | JGI IMG/M metagenome (GOLD analysis project Ga0214542, IMG submission 160096) | Root nodule microbial communities from cowpea collected in UCLA plant growth center, Los Angeles, California, USA - CNSS1 | ecosystem: Host-associated > Plants > Roots > Nodule | place: USA...
CATTATAATAAAGTGATATATATATATATATATATATATATAATTAAATAACCGACTCTGAGCAACTTGAATGGGTTAGCCCGTGGTATTAGATTATGGTGAAATCTAAGCACGTATATAAACTAAAACAACTTTAGTTTTATAAATGATTTTAAATTTACATTCTAATAGGTAATTTGTTGATATGTTGAATATTAATTTCTTGTTCAAGGTGTTTTTGTAAAACTCGAGTAAGGATTTAAATAGTTTTTAAATGATCAAGAGTTCAAATAATTGCAGTCGTTGGTAGTGTCGAATATCTTCTGAAAAATAAATTTTAAAAGCATGATTTAATTGTGTAACGAGACTAAATTATAACTTTTGTTTTTGTGTTTTTTTTTTTTCATTAAATTTTGAAATTATGATATAGGATTTAATTTTGATCAAGGTTAGTATAACTGATTCATAATTTATTTTTCTTTTTTTTAACATGGCCATCAATTTTGCATTTTCTAAATTAATCTGACGTGACTGAGAGAATAAAGCTAAATATTTTCTGAAGTAATTTATTTGTGAATACTTTTAAACCTAATTCTAATTGGTTCGTTTCCACCACTTGATCGTATTACATCATTTGGAGACGGTGTATCACTTTGAACATCCTATGCATTCAATAAATAAAGAATATAAGTAATTGAATAATTTTAAAATAGCAATACAATACAATTAATTAATTTTCTTGACAAGTGCAAACTCACTTTCCATCTTCACAAACTTATCATCCATATTTGATGAAACTCCACTAAATGAAGCAAAATTGATTCCACTTAATTTTGCAATTGGATATTGCTAGAAAGCAAGTGTAGGACAAGCTCCAAAAGTAAGTGTAGGCCACTAAAGGCTGCAGAATTACAAAATGTCACTCTAGGCCCAAAATGATAGTCCAATCACTTGAATGACGTGGAAATGATGTGGAAACTCTCTTTGTAAGATCTAGGAAAATTTAGAATAAGTAGAAATCAATGGGAGGAATTAATGACTTGATTAGGATTGTTAATTTATTTAATTTACTGAATTATGAAATATGGGGATAATTATTTAAGTGAATTAAGTTGTGATTTTATGTATTTTAATTATTGTATTTATGTATATTATGTAGAATATGTGTTTATATATTAATAGTGTGCATTAAATCATGAGAAAGTGTTTGGTTTAGTGGTGATCAAATCCGTTAGTGCTTTGAGGTCAAGTGTTTGAATGTGGCTGGTGTTCATTTATGTGGTTTTTCTCTCTCCTCCTTTTGTGGAAGTCACATTATCTTCTTGTATTGCTTTTGAAATCAACATGCAATATTTTATTTTTGTTGTTGTCACACCCAAAATAAATTACGACAAGTATATGGGCAATATTTTATTTTTTTTGTTGCCACACCTAAAATAAATTACAAGTATATGGGTTTCAAATATTTTTGTAAATCTTAAATGAAGAAGATAAGAAGATATGTTGTTTTGATTCTAGGGTTTAGGTAGAGGAGGTAAAATACTTTAGTTCTAGGTTCTTAAGGGTGAGGAAAGAGAGAGTGTGCACATGGAAAAGAAAAAAAAGGTTAGAGAGAAACCGTGGAGAGGGAAAGAAGAGACTGAGGGAAGGAAGAGACTGCGGGAAGCGTAAGCCCTTCAAGGATTATTACAAGAGGTAAGGGAAGCTGAGTTTGCTTTCCTGTTGTTGTTTGCAGTTAAATCTTATCTTCGTTTCTTTTATTCTGGTTGATTTACGTATGAACAATGGAGGAGTGTGCATGGATATCTGGTATTGTGATGAATACTGCACTTGTTTGTTGACATATTATTTTCCTTTTCTCTCTAATTATGTTTCTATTCTGGTATTGATGTTGGAAATGTGGTGCAGATTTTTTGTTTTCGTTAGCCACCAAGTTTTCCTCTTTATTTGGTGTTTTGTATGAAATCCAAGTCCTTCATGACTAGGGTTTTCTGTGACAGTGCTGGTCCTTATTTTCTTTTTTCTATCTATAGAGTTATAAATCATAGTATTGTATGGTTTTATGATTTTTGTGGTGGGAGAAAGGGTTACGTTTAAGTGGTGTTTGTTTGGCTTTTCTTTTTACTTATGCATTACATTACAGTGCTTGGGGGAGGGGTCCACGAATTATCATAGGATTTTTTGCAGCCTTTAGATTCAATTGCTAGGTATAACATAGTGCTAGTTTCCTTTCTCGAGTTTTTGAATGCATGTGTCACGTGGGCATCATAGTAGTATATGAGTGTGCTGCCAAGGGCTTGTGGTGCATAGAAATATTGTCGTTGGTGCATGGTAGAATTTGTAAGGTCTTGTATGCCATCTTTTCCATTCAATGTTAACATATATTATTATTTATGTGAGGGGCATAGCATGGGAGTGAGAGAGTCTCCATGGGCCATGTTTCATGTAGTTTACGTGCAATGGTTTCCTTAGATTTCAAGTGCAACTTTCCACATTTTCTAATTGCCTCACGGGTTTTGTAAACTAGCTTTTGGTCTTTTTCCTTTTGATTTCTCTTTTACGTTAAGGGTGCAATGCATGATTTCAATGGTTTGGTCAAGCACCTTAATATGGTAAGATCTTGGAGTTTTGATGTGACGTTGTAATATGTGGGACCAAATTTTCTTATGATTCACGTGTTGTAGCTCTTAGGTTCTTCCATTATTCACTTTGCGTGGTAGGTGAAGAGTAGTCTTGATGTTTGCAGGGTCTGCATGCATTTTTGGGTTGTAGGGATAGTTCTTGGTTGTGCTTAATTCATTACAATGCTCTTATTTTTGTTGATGCAACCTCTCATGTAGGGTTTTCACAGTTAGAACCATGACTTGGTTTTCTTTCTCTTTGTTTTTGGTGCAGCCACATACTTTATCCTTAACTTCTTTTTACTCTTTCTACTTTGACGTAACTAAGCTTGTTAAAAATGTGGGGCCACATGCTTTTCTTTCCATTCTTTAGATTTTTGGTGGGGACCACATGTAAAGGCATGTTTTTAATTTGGTGGTGCAGTGTGTGTTAATGTTTCACCTTTAGATTAATGAGCTTGAAACCTTTGATGGGGCAACATTATGTAAATGAGTGCATCCAAGGTTTTTATATTTTTTTTTTCTTAGCCACGAGTCCCACGTAAAGCCTTTTTGGTTTCTTTTCTCCTTTGAATTCACTTTCATGGTTTACATTTTAAGGTGCATTACATGATTTTCATTAGGTACACTTATGCTACTTATGCTAATGTGTTAAAACATTTAATTCTTTGATGGGACATTGGTGCTTTCGAAAGGTTGTCTATGTTTTCTTGCATCATGCAAGTGTTGTGTGTTATTCACATGGTGCAGTGGTTTCGTTTCTTTATTCTCTCCCATGTTTGTCTCTTTCACAATTGGTATCTCATGATTCAAAGGGGTGTACGAAATCCTCATCTTCGTTTGTGGCAACGTTATAGTGTATGTATATTGGGTTGTAGTGCATTTCCACGTTAAGTTTCCTATATGCATAATTGTTTTAGCTATCACTCATGCGTTAATATTAGTGGTGTGGTGTAGTTTTAATTACTTCCACTAGCTTGTTATCATACTTGTTTTAGTGCTTGAAGAGATACCTATTCTGCATGTGGTTATGTTTTATTTACAATTTCTTTCTCTGCATAAACCTAATATTTTTCCTTCTTAGTGACTTGTGCATGAAATACTTTGAATCTTGGTGGACAATTTCTTGGGGTTCTTTCTTGTTACGTGAGGGTATAGTAAGAGACATGGGTTGCACGATTAAGGAGTTTAAGTGGTAGTTTGAGGATAGTTACTTGCGTGTGATGTTATCTTTGTGTTTGAATGAATGTCACTCATTAAGTTCATTGCTTGAATTTATTGGTTGATAAGTTTAGGGGTTTTTGTTGTGGAACTTTATTTCCCATGCATGATGTGGTGGTTTGTATTTTGTTGGCAATCTGTAACTCTAATGTGTTGCATGTTGGGAATGTTTTGCTTGCTTGAAGTGAAATTAAGTGTTGTGTGAGGTTTTCCGTACCTAGAGACCCAGTGATTTCTCTTTCGCCTGTGTGAAGTAGTGGAAAGGGGTCCTCTTCGCCTGTGTGAAGCAGTGGTAGAGGATTTGTCCGAGTGTTGTACTCTCTTGTTTGTGCGAAGCAATGGTGAGAGGAAAGATGTTTCGCCTTGTTTTGGCTCGTTGCGGGTATAGTGTCTAATGTGCGATGCATCAACGTTTTTACTCATAAGTCCTTGAGGAATAAGGGAGATAGTGTGGCTGCGATAACGGGACACATCGAACTATCTATTTCTAGGAAACTAGATGTTGTTGTGGGATAAAAGATCGCGAAAAACCAAAGCTTGATTATGATTAAGGATTCTAGATGAATGTGATAGTCTGTTTGGTTTGGTATGGTTGTTTGGATTTTGGGGGTTGTGTGTGTTAAAACCAAAGCTTGATTATGATTACTATGTTTAAGTATTTTACTTGGATGAGATTTGTCATGCTTGATTTTGGATATTATTTGTCATGTTTGGTTTTGTTGAAATTCTTTTATATATCATTGTCTATGGTTAGCTTACCCCTATTTGTTTATTTGTGTGTTTGTTGTGTGTGCGATGATAGTATAACATGTGTGTTATACGAGAGTAGATGATAATGCAGATATTTTTGGCATGGAGTAGATTGATGAGAGGCTGGGGTGAACTCGGGAGTTCTTATAATTTATTTAGTTGTTTTAAATCAGATACTAAAAACTATGTAATTTTCTTTTGTTTACAATTGTTATTTGAATTTTTTTGACAAATTGGCTTGTTAAACTATGTAATTTAAATCAAATTAAAAGTATTTTTATTAGTACATTTTCAATGATTTTCCCTTTCACCAAACGCGTTCATTTTCTAACTTTCTGTGACATCTCAAAATTTGGGTGTTACACTCTTCATCTTAAGATTAAATTCCAAGCTCCAAAATTGCTTCATAAAAATACCTAAAAAATAATTAGAAACAAAAATTAAGCCCATTAATGCAAAATTAATCAAAATTCGGAATAATGGCCCAATGAAACCCAATTGATGAAAATGCACTAACAATAGACATTTAAGCACTAAACAACTATCAAGGTGGGCACAAAAAGGTAATAGAATAAGGGAAAATAATGACTCATCATTGGACAAATAAATATTTGGACATCTATCTAGATTTTTAAAGTCATATGTCTTTTAAACCAAACTTCAAAGTATCTTGGAGAGATATTTAAAAGAGAATTTCTAACATCTTTATGCAACAATCCTCAAGAATGAAGCCCAAGTAACTCTACCTATGCATATTTCGGAGAAGATGGTCTTTAAAGTATATCTTGATAGGGGTTGACCTTACCTTCATCCTCTTAACATGAAGAAGCTTTTAAAGAAGTAGAGGAGGAGGACTTGGAGCTTTTCAGGCCTAAACCAAATTGACGTACCATCACTAGTGCAGAAAGAATTTTTGGCCGCGGTTATTTTTGCAATTCTGCTCCAGTTCTAGAACCGAGACATATTAGGACAAGGCAAAAAAGATGCAACTTTTAGCCCCAGATCTCAACCGAGGTAGAAACTCTTTATTCTGCCTCGGTTTTGTAGATAACCGAATCCATATAGTCCATAATTAAAAAAACTACTTTTGAAATACACTTGGCTTTTGGCTTTGGTTCAGGTATAACCAAAGCCCTATGTCCCAACTTTTAGCCTCGGTTCATACCATAACCGAGACCTATGTGCGTTTCTGCTTTAGTTGGTGTAGCAATCGAGACCATATGCATGTTTTTTTTAACATAAATTTTATGTTTTTGGTTATTCTCACATATTTTAACCTACATATTTAAGCAAACCAGACTAAAACAGAACAAAAAAAAAAGATAATTCATTTTATGAAACCCAACATCATCCAATGTCTAAATACATATAAAAGTCTTTAGTTACAACAAGTGAATATCCTAATTAACATTATCGTACATTTGAATTATAAATTTAGCACAAATTATCCTACCAAACTTTATGGACTTTGCGAGAATTGGTGCAGTACTCTTGAATGTCTGCAAAATAAGACATTAACTTTCAATTCAAATATATATTACTATTTCCTAACTAGTTTTCATTCATTGCATTACATAGTAACTGCACTCATAAAAGCCAATTTTTTTTATTACACTACAATATATGAACACCATTATAAATAATTAAGGAAGAAAACTAAATCAAACAACTATAAATGTATGGATAAAGATACCAAACCTGGAGGGATAACCACACAAGATTTTTTGCCTTAGTCGTTGATCTCCCTACCAACATGTTATGTCCAACAATTGAACTATGATAAAGGGAATGTGTTAGGATACTTTTATATAACAAAGAATATTCATAAGATTGACATTGAGGTTCTTACCAATCTATTACTTGTCTAAGATGGCTGGGGGGAGGGAGGTGCAAGGAGCAAAACCACACAACAAGGTTCTCCCCCAAGGAACCCACAAGTAGCTGTCAATGACGCCTCAAAAGAAAATAAATTAATTGTTATGTGTTATAATGATAGATTATATTCACAAGTTAACAAAGATGACTTACCCAACAATATAAGGGACAAAATAAATTTCTTTACCCCATTGAAAAAATTTGGTCATATATGCTTGGGTGTCGTCAAACTTGTTGCCTTCATGAGTGAGTCGGGGGTTTGTAAACCAATATACATCACTCAACCCTGTATTTTCAGCGACACCACACATATACTTAAACACAAAATTGATTTGATATAAGTGAATAGATGAAAAAAAAAAATCAAATAACAGTAATAACTAAAAGGCTTATATCATCCATAATTGAATAATGGTAATATTCAGTTCATCTTGTCCTGATGCAAGCTCCAAGACATCTTCTATATGCAAGTATAGTGGAATCTCAAGGTCTCTCCAAAAAATATTAGAATCCTAAGGAACCTGCATCAACTTATCAATGATGATTTCATCGAGTTGGTGTAATGCACCAAGAGGATCGTCCAAAGAGAGAGGAATCTTCTTTGGTTGAGGATTTTCCTGTCGATGCAACTAAGTTTAAATGGAATACAATTTAAGGTTGAATATAATTAGCATGTAAACTTAAAAATTTAGTATATGGTGGGTTTGAGAGTCTATATCGGGGGGTCAGAATTAGAATCAACTAAATCTCTAGGCCAAGTGAGGAAACATTGGAATGCCTCTGTCATCGTATATACCTTATTTGTTGGCACAAGAAACAAGAACCTCTTCTATCGTGACCTTAACCTCATCCTCCGATAACTCTATACCATGAAGAATTATGGCTGCCTCAAATACTTTTCCATGAGCCACTAGTGTCTTTAATGTACCATCGCGAATATTTAGCTGACATGAATGAGTGTCGTCCATGTCATCCCTTGGTATGGGTGGAGTTGAACAAATCCCCTTCAAGCTTCTACTTGTCAGAGTGAATGTTTTATGTATGTTACTTAATTATTTGATTAAATATCTTTTATTCAATTCATAACTTATAGAAAAAAGATTGTTAATTTTACCCGTGGGAGGCATAAATGGTTCTGTTGGAGAAGATAAGTGCGAACGAATGCCATAACTCTCGAATTGTTGTTGGAACTAGCGCATAACATTATCAGTCACCTCCTTAGTTATTTCTTGCGTCAGTCTTTCTTCATAATCAATAGTGTGTCTACATGAAGACTGATGAGAGGAGGCACCAAAATATTGGTGTATGCTAACTCCTGATCCAGCACCACGCACACGTCTAGGGTGCTCAGACCGTCCAGCTGCAGCAACAAATATGTCATGACGACCTTCTGGAGTGAAACCTCCTTAGGAGCTCTGTTAAACCAACAAGCCAACAATGGAAACAACATCGACTCTAATCGGCGAGTGTGGCAGTGACAATTGGTGTGTGTGGAGGTTCTTTTTTATCGAGGTGGAAGCGCGAATAGTGTATAGGTGGAATTCTGCACCCACAATGGGAAATTACTCTTTAATGGCCTAAACCCCAAACTTAAACTTACTTAAAGGAAATGCATATTGAGGAGGAATTCTTGATATGGAAAGCAAATCTTTAAGAGTGACTTTATAATTGAATTTATTTTTATGAGTGATTTTTAAGAATGATGGTTGTCTAGTTACAACTTTTTAGATAATTCTAGATTAACATTGGCAAATTGATTGCACTATCAACGACCAAGTATCAAGCCAAGTGAGTATAAAGAGTTCAACTAGCATTCTCACAATTTCTAACAAGGCATCAAACTTTAATTCAGAAAAAACATTAAAGAAAAAATATGTAGTTAGTATCACATTGTCCTTAACATAAATTGGCTATTGCGACTTTTTTAAGTCCTATCGGGCTTGTACATGAATTCAAATTTCAAATCAATCTCTACAGAACCTAAAACCTTATCAACATTTACTCAAATTCATATATATATATATATATATATATATATATATATATATATATATATATATATATATATATATATATATATTCAGAGTATATACTGTAGTACAAAAAGTAGAAGTACCTTGTAATGATATTAAGTTGTTCAACCACCTCTAATTGGAGGTATTATTGCCAACTCATTTGTGTCTTTAACAATGCTTGACTCAGTTGTATACTTCTCATTTAGAGCAAAGACCATACACCCTTTGATTTCTTCAAACCTGGAAACTTCACAACAAGCTTTTTTCAAACAATCATTAGTACTTCTACATGGCACCTCCAGCAGCATCTCACTCAAGCGAGTGAGATAACGTGCTCTAGCAAAAACAAAACTTTTATCTCCACTTATGAACTTCCATTCTTAGTATCATCTTCCATCATATCCTTTTCCTGCTTACAAGTTGTTAGATACAAACTAATACTAACTAGACATGTTTCTACAAGCTTCCATTGCGAATGAAATCGGTGATAAGAAGCTTGCAAGGCAACCATATTGGGGAAACGAACCTTGCAATGGCTTCCATTATAGACCACTTGACGTCACCCTCATTGAGTCGCTGAATACCCACCACATTTAACATAATGGAAGACTCTCTTCCGACCCCGACTACCTTGTACACAATCCCACTCCTACTCTTTCCAGCAACATATGTAAACACACTATGCAAATCCTCCAACTCCACCTTAAACCTTTTGTCCACCACAACAAATTTACCATCTTGCCCTTCACACACATCCACCTAACCCTCCAACTACTGGCCCCCAATTTGCCCTCGTCGTCACCACCCCACCGTCATCCAAAAGCCCACAATGAGAGAGAAATTTTTCCAACCGCAACTCGAAGCCCAAAGATGACAAGAACCGCGACGAAGCCACCACCGTGTGGTTTCACTCTCTGGTATAAGCCTTCAGGGTGGAGCGCATTGGGGTTTTGAGGGAAACCTTTTTTAAGGTTAGTAAAAATCCCAGGCTTTTGCGCTTCAGGGCATGCGATTTGCAAAGAGAGGCCACAAAGTCCACGGTCTCCAAAAAATTCATTGGGACCCTTGTTTAGCAGGGATCCCACCTGGGGATTTTCCTGGTGAGGTTGTTGTGGTGGAGGTAAAGGCTCATAGCCACAGGTAGGTTAGCAAGAGTGGATAAAATCCCACCGGAGAAGAAGTTGAAAGAAAGATGGAGAGTTCTAATGAGAGAAGTGAGATCGGAAAGGGTAGAAGGGAGGAAACCACACTACTAGGTGATTCAGGATGGTGTCGTCGTGATGGAGTGTAATGATCTATAGAGAATTTGGTGAGTTGTGCCATTTGAGTTAAAATGGGTGAAAATGTTTGTTTCATGTGAAATTTGGATAGAAGAAAAAAATTAGGTTGGAAAATAAAACTAAAATGAAAAATAAAAATTAATTCAATTTTAAATTTTTTATTTATTTAAAATCCGTATATAAATTATGTATCAAATATATATCTTCATTTACATACAAACTTTACATATGGAAAGGTGGATAATTATTAATTTTCTATTACATACGAAACAAATCCATATGTAATGCGATTTTATATACATATACAAATTTGTATGTAAAATCTGTATGTAAAAGTTAATTTATCTACAAATTATAATCCGTATGTAATTATCTATCGATAATTTTGATTTTTTTTTTGTAGTGAGAGAAAACGATGCAACAAAGTTGAAGATGAACAATAGTACAATCATGATTTTTGAATCCCTAATTAGTTTTATAGTCTCGATTCAATTTTTAACCGAGGAAAAATAAGACTTTAGGCCCCAGTTCAACATCCACTTGAGGCCAAAAGCCACTCTCCCAGCGACATTTTTGAAATATCAACAAACTTTTCGGCTTCAGGTCAGTAAAACATAAGCAAAAAAGGACTTTTGGGACTGATTATGTAACAACTGAAACAAGAAACCATATTCTGCTTTGGGTATGAAGGGAACAAAGTCAATAAAGTTGGCAAGAATTGCAAAAATGTCACTGCATAATTATATGTTTCGGTTTTGAGTAAATCGAAGCATATAATCCGAAGCAAAATAAAAAAAACTACATTGGTGCATAACATATTTTCCATATAATTGAAAGTATATATATTTATGATGAAAAAACCTTTAAGAGAACTCTAATAGAGGTCGAAAGTTGTTCACACCATGAATAATAAGATGTATATAGATCACTACTTTCTCAAGCCTGCACAAACTCACTAGAAGACATAACCATGTTCTTTCTCCAAGAACTTGGGTTCTACCACTGAAAAGAGCTTCAAAACATTCCAAAGGGATTATACAACCCTTATGAGATGTCTTTCGACGCCATCAACCCTGAGTTGAAAGCTAAGCGTCTATCAAAAGAAGATAAACATAAGTTAAAAGAAGAGATGAAGAAAGACTAAAGAAAGAGTAAAAGTTAACTTGAAAACGAGAGCTAATGCACAAGCCAAGGTAGAAATTGTTGTTGTTATCAACCTTATTCTGTTGGAAATATTTTATTATAATTTAAAAAATAAATAATTAAAATAAAAAAACTTATTGTTACTCATGTTTTTATAGACCTTTAATTTATGGGTTAATGTGTTTTATGGCTAACGGCTATATTCTTATTACACTTTACTGCTTTGTCTCCTTTTGTTACCTATAAATACCACCTAGGTGCATGGGGAAGCACACAACAACAGAGACAACAAACACTAGAGTCTTTCTTAAAAGTGTTTTTCTTTTCTTTTCTGTATTATCTTTAAGACAGTGGTGTTCATAAGGTTTAGAGATCCTTCACTACACTCGATCGATCTAACGGGTTGTTGTATCTTGGGAGAGAAACGCATATGATAAAAAACACATATGATTGTGTATTGATATATTTGTTTAGCCTTGTGCAGTAGGGGCGTTTTCTCTCTAAGGATAGCGCTATGCGTGTCTCAACCTAGGATATTTCTACTCCTTACCTTTTATCTTTTATTTATTATTGTTATTATAATTGTTGATCTTTGATTAAAATTCATTGTTTTATATATTGTCTTAGTATTATTATTGATTTAATAATTATTATTATATTATTTCATATTTATATTATTATTAGTATTCTTTGAGTAATCTTTTTCTAACATTCTTAGAGAGAAAAATTATTACTATTTCTTTTTTTATTACTCTTTTGTATTCAATTCTAAAATTAAAAACAATATAAAGTTGAAGACTGCAAAACACATTTTGTGAACTAATGTGTTTCTTATGGTTATAATTAAATCAGCTTCAACTAAGCCTAAAAATTGATGTGTATAATTATTTCTATTTCTATTGGTAACAATAAATAAAATTATGGATAAATGATATTCCTGCTCATTGAATAATTTTTTGTGATGTCTATAGTTAATATTTTTGTTGTTATATTAATTTATGCTTTAATATTGTCTATTCTTACCATTGATAAAGATGTTCTATATCATGTATATATTTTAAGTATTTTGTATGAAAATAATTGTGAAATGTTTGTCATTCTAAAAATATTATTGAGTTGTGAAACTTTGCATTTGCAAAGGAAAAAAATTATCTTGATATTGATATGAAAAAAAAAGATCGATGATAAATATAATCTTTATCAAATTTATGAATTCAAAATTATTGTTTATGACATGAAATTAAAATGAATTATTTTAATTGATATCATGTTTAAGATCATTTAAATGTTGATAAAAGAAGAAATCTCCATATGATGAATTTTCATGTTTCTGAATTTAGAAACTTTCTTGTACTCAACAAGGTTATGAGATGGTTTCCAAGTGCAATAAGATTATTATTTCTAAACATGTATCTTGGTTGATAAATGATATATTTGTGATGGTTTGTTTGAGTTAAACACCTTTATCTTGTAATAAAATATTTATAAGTTTTCTTTGATTATTACAAAATGTTGAAAGTTGTGATATATTACAATTGTTGAGAAACTAGTACTTTTACCCGTGCAATGCACGGGGCACGAGATTTTAAAATTTTAAAAATTAAAAAATATAATTAAATTTAATAATTTTTTTATAAAACTAAATAAATTTTTAATTAATTTTATGATAAAAATTTATTTAAATTATTTATATATTTTTTTAACAAAATATATTGTATATAATTATTTTAAATAATATATTAAAATCAAGTTAATTAAAATCAAGAAATTAAATAAAATTTTAAATAAAATATTTAATAGATAATGTAGAAAAATGTAATAGTTGATTTTTTAATAACAAAGATGACGAACGATATATAAATTGTTAAGTAGACTCTATAAAAATACAAAAATAGACAATAAAAAATGTAAAGAGTAGACAATATAAAACTATAAATGATAGGCCATGTATATAAATGTAAATAATGGATTCTTTCAAAATACAAATGTTAGACAGACGATGCAAACAAAACATCAAGATATAAACGATCAAAAACTACATATGTAAATCCAATGTAGAAAGAT
>Ga0214542_1010849_pt1 | contig 12943 bp, 11 predicted proteins | sample CNSS1metaG_FD_160096 | JGI IMG/M metagenome (GOLD analysis project Ga0214542, IMG submission 160096) | Root nodule microbial communities from cowpea collected in UCLA plant growth center, Los Angeles, California, USA - CNSS1 | ecosystem: Host-associated > Plants > Roots > Nodule | place: USA...
GAGACTTTACTTTGATTTTATTTAGAAACTTTCATGTGATTAAATGAGTTTTTACCAATAATTGAGACTTTACTTTGGTTAAAGGTATTTACTCTAATGAAAATTAATCGAGACTTTACTTTGATTAGTTAAGCTTTTTATTTGGTAAGTAGATAAAAGAATAGACATGATTAAGCATAGTAAAATTAAATTTGATTGAGACTGTACTTTGATTGAATTTACTATGGATAATCTAAAAGTTCTCACTTTTAATTGAGACTGTACTTTGGTTAAAAGTGAGAACGCCAACAAATTAATTGAGACTTTACATTGATTAATTTGCAAATCTACAACAATAATTAATTGAGCAAAAATCAATTCCGTGTTCGTTGGGAGACGACTTTAGGTTACTTTACCCTTTCTATTTTGTTGACTACTATCGTAGCAATACTGACGTTGCTATAGTTTAGTAGTATTAATTTGATTGCGTCAATGACAGCGTTATCAAATTTGATACTTTTTGAATGACCAACATATTATTTTAAATACAAGTATTTTGTGGATAAAATATTAGTCGTTTATTCTTGAATGGTAAAAATACAACAAGATTGATTGCAAGTATTAGTCATGAATAAAGTTTAAAATTAAAAAAAATAATTACCTTTTAACAAGATATTTTATTTGACACAGAATGTATTCTTTTAGCAAGATATTTTATTTGACACGGAAGGAGATTTAATAATTAGCAAAGTAAATTTCCTTTCCAGCTAATAGGGGTGCAAAAAGATAATATTCATTCCAGCGTTGCACACAACAGTTGTTACTTAATCAATCATAATCTTAAGTATTAAACTGCACACATAATCTTAAGTATACCCGGAGCATAAGCTTCCTAATTCCCAGAACAAAACCAACATCATTGTTTCCAATCCCAGTAGCAAATTCACCAAATGCTCCCGCAATACATGTTTAAGAATCAGTACATAAGAGAATCAATACACATCTCACGACAAAAACATGATATAAACTAGGCTAAATCAATACACATCTCACTCATAAAGAGAATCATCGATATAAAAAATGTTATAGGTGTTTATAAATTAAATGTAATTATCAACCATGTGTAACGATCTATGTGTAATAGTCATAAAATTGTATACCAGTTCTGCATTCCTTAAACTCAATATTAGCCTCTAGAGTCACTTCTCATGAAATTAAATTGCAATTCAATATCAATATCGTTAAGAAAGTGGAGAAAGATCATTTATTAGCAACTTAATAATAACCACCAACAAACTCGCTTCTTTGAATAAAATAATAATTATAGAAACACTAAATCAAACGACAATAGTGACCTTCAACTGCCCATACTTATGAACTGCCATACTTATCAACTGCCTATACTTTTAGCATCTTCTCACAAATTGGTCATATTATCAACTGCCATATTCAGTTATACAAGAGTGACCTCTACAAAAAGTTCACAATTCCTATATTCACTTTTTTTAATTAGTATTCAATCCACTATCAACTATCATATGGAGAGAAGAAGAGTTACCTTTTTTCCTTTGTCCATTCAAAGAGTTTCAGATTTCAAATTCATCTTCTCTACCATTGTGAATTACAAAAATCAAAGAAAATTTGGGTAAGCATTTTTTCTCTCTTTGTTCAGAACAACAATTTCAAATTTTAGCTATCAATCAACATTGAATTATAAATTTATAATGCAAATATAAAAATTTCAGACATTTTCAACTCTCTATGGACGCCATAAATAACATAAAGAAGCAATTATCTGCAAAGGCAAGGTTGAAAAGAAAGAATATTCTAATTGAAAAGAAAAATACAACTAAGAATGCGACAAAGTGTCCCAAACAATAAAAAATGAATTTGGACCGATCTCCTACAGAAAATGCATCTCAAGAAACAAAAACAGAAAACACTACAACATTTATTGGAGAAAGTCAATCAAATGCTTTTAATGGATTAAATGAAGTTCATAAATTTCAAAATTATCTTACTCCAACTGTCAGTCCTCAATCCCAAGGTAACTTACTCATATACATTAATTGTCATATGCATTATTATTTCTATGATTACATTTATTATATATGTATAATTTTATCTCATGATGATGTTTTCACATATGAATAGATGAGACATTTGACAATAATTCTGGTGATGATGAAGAAGAAATACTTTCAAGAGAACAAATACAGAGCATAACAAATTCAAGTAAAAAATAAATCATTAGTTCATTACTTTGAAGTTAAGTTATATTCAATCATTTAATATAATTAGCTAAAACAAATTTCAAATCCTTTGAAGGTTATTCAGATATAGGCAATCCTATTTTCCAATGCCATCATTGCAAAGCTTATATGTGGTACCAGGAAAGAATAATGAAACATAGAAATGCTGCTAATCCAAAGTTTCAACTATGTTGTGGTAATGGCAAAGTTCAACTCCCACTCTTAAAAGAACCTCCATCTCTACTACAACATCTTCTATTTAGTAGTAACTTTGCAGATAGTAAGAATTACCAGCAAAACATCCGAGCATACAACATGATGTTTGCATTCACTTCCCTTGGGGCAAAGCTTGATAACTCATTCAACAATGGAAAAGGACTTCCAAATTTGAGAATACAAGGACAATCATGTCACAGAATAGGAAGCTTATTACCACTGCCAGGACAACTACCTAAGTTTGCTCAACTATACATATATGACATTGAGAATGAAATACATAACAGAATGAAATTTTTAAGGTAAAATGCTCTTTTTAATTCTATACTTCTTCTAACCATTTCTCACTTTGTACATTATATGCTTAACACATAATGGTAAACAAAATAAAAGCATTAACTTTCGTCATAGTATGGTTGTTAACTATATTTTTATTTATGAATTCATATGTGTAATGGCAGGAACGAAAACAAGGTTGATGTTGAAATTGTAAGAAAGTTAAGAGATATGTTGGATGCTCATAATGTACATACAAAATCATTTCGGATGGCCAGAGATAGATATAAAGATCAACCATATCAAGATTTGAAACTAAGATTGATATCTGACAGGGCTAAAGATGGTCGTATATATAATATACCAAAGGTTTCAGAAGTAGCTGCACTGATAGTAGGTGATGTTGATACAACATCTCCTAGGGATATAATACTGGAAAATAGAAGTGGCAAGCTTCAAAGAATAAACGAATTGCATCCAAGTTACTTAGGATATCAATATCCCTTATTGTTTCCCTATGGAGAAGATGGCTATAGAGAAGATGTTGCCCATCGTGACCGCACACATAAAAAAAGAAATCGACTCACTATAAGAGAATGGTTTTATTTTCGAATTCAAACTAGACAATCAGAGGCAAGCACTGTGTTAAGATCTAAAAGGTTGTTCCAACAATTTGTGGTAGATGGATATATAATGGTAGAATCTGAGAGACTATCATTTGTCAGAAACAATCAATCTAAGTTGAGGGTTGATAAATATATTAATCTTTCCCAACCAACAACCAGTTCACATAATGAAGGAGCGGACAAAGGAAAAAGGGTTGTGCTTCCATCAACTTTTGTTGGTAGTAGAAGATTTATGGACCAACTGTATTTCGATGGAATGACAATTTGTAGCCATGTTGGTTTTCCAGATCTATTTCTAACTTTTACTTGCAATCCAAATTGGCCAAAAATAACAAGATTATTGGAGGAATTGACTTTGACACCATCAGACCGTCCAGATATAATATCTAGAATTTTCAAAATTAAGTTTGATAAATTTCTGGAAGATTTGACTAAAAAACACGTGATGGGTAGAGTTATAGCATGTAAGTTTCAATGTTATATGTTATTCAAAGTAATTATTATAATGCATAATGTTTCTAACTAGAGCGTGTAATTTTCTTTGCAGACATGTATACCATTGAGTTCCAAAAACGTGGATTACCACATGCTCATCTACTTATTTTTTTGCATCCATCTATCAAATATCCAAATGCAGAGGACATAGATAAAGTGATATCAGGTGAAATACCATGTTCCAAACAAAATCCCCAGTTGTATAATTGTGTGAAAGATCATATGCTTCACGGACCTTGTGGTATGTCTAATAAATCATCACCTTGCATGAAAAACGGAAGATGTTCTCGATTTTTTCCAAAAAAATTTCAAGAAATAACCGTTATAAACCAAGATGGTTTTGTTCATTATAGAAGAAGAGACAATGGTTGTAACATTGTTAAGAATGATATCACATTAGACAATTGTTTTGTAGTTCCTTATAATCCCATGTTGTTACTAAAGTATCAAGCACATATTAATGTTGAATGGTGTAATCAAAGTACTTCAATCAAGTACTTATTCAAATATATCAACAAAGGATATGACAGGATAATAACTGCTATTGTTCCTAATGACACTCAAGCCAACTCATTATCTCAACCATTAGATGAGATCAAGCAATATTTAGATTGTAGATACATCTCTCCATGTGAAGCATGTTGGCGAATATTTTCTTTTCCTATTCATGGAAGAAATCCAGCAGTGGAAAGACTTTTTTTCCATCTTGAAGGTGAGCACGGTGTATATTTTAAAGATGAAGATGACATTGATGACATAATTTCTAAACCAAGCGTTTCACAATCAATGTTTACAGCTTGGATGGAGTGCAACAAAACATTCCAAGAGGCAAGAAATTTAACATACACACAATTTGCTTCCAAGTTTGTTTATGTCAAGAAGAATAGATGTTGGAAACCTAGACAAAGAGGAAATACAATAGGAAGACTTATTTGGGTACCACCAAGTACTGGGGAGCTTTTTTATTTACGGAGGATGCTAACAGTCGTAAAGGGACCTTCGTCCTATGATGACATCAAAACTGTTGATAACATAACATATCCCACATTTAGAGAAGCTTGCTTTGTTTCAGGATTCTTAGCCGATGATAGAGAATATATTGAAGCTATTAAAGAAGCAAAGGACTGGGGTTCAGGACATTATCTTAGAAAGTTGTTTGTAACTATATTATTGTCTAATTGTGTCAATAATCCACAACTATTTTGGCAAAAGACTTGGGAATGGCTTTCAGATGACATTCAATATAATCAAAGAAAAATAGCGAGATTGCCAGGTACAAAAACTCTTATACTCTTGAGTTAAACATTTTTATATATTCCATGTACTAACCTATAACTTTTTTCTTTTATTTAGAATTGCATCTAACTGTTGACCAGCTACAAAATTTAACGTTGTTGGAGATAGAAAACCTTCTCCAAATAAACAGAAAGAGCTTGAAGGACTACCTATACATGCCTTATCCTAATGACTATGTTACAAGTCATTTAGGAAATAGATTAATTTATGTTGAACTTGATTATAACATTGAGGATCAAAAACATCAGTTTCAATCAAACTTCAACTTGCTTACTGGTAATAATAATACATTGCAAATATCCTATATTACCTACTAAATTACTTTATTATAGTAATATAGACTAATATTAATTTACTTTTCACAAACTATATAGATTAGCAACGACAAATTTTTGAGAAGATAATGCATGCAATGATAAGTAAAAAAGGAGCTATGTTCTTCCTATATGGCTATGGTGGGACAGGAAAAACATTCATGTGGAAAACATTAGCTTCAGCTTTGCATAGTCAACGAAAAATTGTCTTAACAGTCGCATCAAGTGGAATTGCATCTCTATTGTTACTAGGAGGAAGAACGGCGCATTCAAAATTTAAGATTCCAGTACCAACACTAGATACCTCAGTTTGTAATATCCAACAAGGAAGTGAGGTTTCTAAATTATTAGAGAAGGCTGAGTTAATTATATGGGATGAGGCACCAATGACACATAAATTCTGTTTCGAAGCACTAGACAGAACATTGAATGATATAATGAGAAAAGAAAATAAATCTAACTTTGTATTTGGTGGAAAAGTAATAGTTCTTAGAGGTGATTTCAGGCAAATTCTACCTGTTATTCCTAGAGGAAACAGATAAGATATTGTTCATGCAACAATTAATGCTTCCTACCTTTAGGACTAATGTCAGATATTAACACTGACAAAGAATATGCGTTTATTGCAAAACGGGTTACAAAAATCCGATGCAAGACAAATTCAAGAATTCTCTGAATGGATAGTGAAACTCGGAGATGGTAAATTATTTGAACCTAATGATGGTATAGCTGAAATACAAATCCCGCCAGAATTGCTAATCAAAAACTTTGTTGATCTTGTTGAAGCGATAGTTGCAAGTACTTATCCAGAATTAATTGAAAACTTCAGAGATCTTAATTTCTTATAATGCAGGGCAATATTGGCTAGTAGAATTGAAACAATTGATCAAATCAATGACTATGTTTTATCATTAATACCTGGTACTTTTACATGACATATCCTAAAATTTATTTTATTTAATGATATACATATTTATAAAATAGTATTCCATATCAATAACTTTTATTGACTATTTTTGCAGGAGAACAAAAGGAGTATCTTAGCTCTGATATAATAGAAAATTCTGAAGGAATAGAAGCCGATGCTTTTGATCAAATTACTCCAGAGTTTTTAAATTCATTAACCACATCAGGTATTCCAAACCATAAACTTAAGTTGAAAATTGGAACACCAATAATGCTCTTGAGGAACTTGGATCAAACTCAAGGTTTATGTAATGGAAGTAGATTGATAATAACAAGGCTAGCAAATCATGTTATTGGTGCAAAAGTTATCACAGGAAGCACAAGTGGTGATGAAATATATATTCCGCGAATGTCTATGTCTCCATCACAATCACCATGGCCTTTTAAACTTATTAGAAGACAATTTCCTATCATGGTATCATATGCTATGACAATAAACAAATCCCAAGGTCAATCTTTAGCTTCAATGGGACTATATTTACCAACACCAGTTTTTAGCCATGGACAATTGTATGTTGCTGTGTCTAGGGTTCAAAGCAAATATGGATTAAAGATTCTTATTCATGACAACAACAAAAGGGCTTTGGACTCTACAACTAATGTGGTTTTCAAAGAAGTTCTCCAAAATTTATAGCAAGTAAGTACACACCAATAACTAAACTAATCTTGCATAGTGTAACACTAATATAACTTGATTGACATTTTCTGTTCTACAGGTACAGAATTTTAAACAACTTCAACATTTACCAACATCCAACAAACACTACATGATGCTCTTCTATTCAACCTTAGGTTATTTTATTCACATCATTAGACTATTTATGGCTGTCTTTCAAATCTCTTGCTCATGAATCTTTGTTTGGTTTATATATACTTACCATTTACCATGTCTTATGCCTATTCAAACTTAAAGATCCCCTTATTCTAATATGTGTAAAAATATTAAATAAAAATTAATATAATTATTGTCAATAAAATAACAGTAATATAGTAATAAAATAAAAATAAAATATATTAATAAGTGAAAATTATGTTTTTTATACCTACCAACATCTTAATATTTTCTGAAAATTTGGAAAAAGTAGATTGATCGAAGCATATTAAAAATATATGAAAAGAACTTTACCAAAAAGAAACGATGAGAAGAATCAAGTAAATCAGAAATCAAAACCTGAGAATCCAATATAATAGACTTGCTTCCATTTATGATGCATTCCCAGTTGCTGAAATCCAGATTTTTTGGTTTGGGTGATTCTTTCAGCGACGTTTATTCGAGCAAGATGGGGGAGGTGTTTTTCTTTTTACCTTTTTGAAGGGAGACCAAAGGATGCGTATGATACGTAATTTGAATCTTTCAATTTTAATAATGAGATTTGAAAGCTGTTTATATATATATATATATATATATATATATATTTTAAATTTACTATTTCACTTTTTATACAATTACTTTTATATACTTATACACTTAAATGTTTATATACCGTGACTTATTTTTATACACTTACAAATTATAATTCTTAATGTAATATAAACTAAATTTAACGTAGTGTTATACAGATTTTAAGTAATATGAAGATTATTATGTCACAAATTATTATTATTTTTTATTTCTTTCCAAAATCTCATTTAATAAAATATATATTATAAACAGAATTTAATATAATACAATACAAATTTTCATATAAATAATTATTCCTAAAATTACTAATACCAAATTAGTATTATTAAATTATAACAAATATTTACTATTAATATCAACTAAATTACTCTTAATAAAAACTAGCGAACACACAATCAATGTTGTGTTCGCATTTTTTAATTTTTAAGAAATTTAAGTTAAGATTAATAATAAATATATAATTAATTTTTAAAATAGTTGTTAAATATAAAATTAAAAAAATATATATGTATAAAAAAATTAAAATAATGGTTTAAAACAAAAGAGTGTTTTAGAATAAAAGTTAAAAGTAAATTATTTATAAAATAATTAATTTTTAAAATAATTAAGGATAAAACTGATATTATAAGACGTGGACACAAAAGAGGGAATCTTTTATATATTATTATAGATTATAACATACAAAGCCTATATCATACAACTAAAACTCACATATTAAAGTTATCAACAGGATTGACTGTTCTAACTCCTCTTAAAAGGACTTTGATATTATATATTATATATTATCACAAAACCAAATCGATACAAAGAGTCAAAACTTAGTTGATGCTACAAAAATACAATACACAACAAAGCCTTAAGTGCTATAACCCAGTTTAAATACAATTAAGAAAAAATAGGCTTAACAAAAAATATAGAAATAAAATAATAAAGAATAAATCATCCATCAAACAAACAGGGTAAACGACTCTAACTCCTTCAGCGGAATTTAACATTATTGCATACCAAATTGATACCAAGACCCTAAATTCAGTTGAAGCTCTAAGGCACAAATAGCAAAAGCCTTGCAACCCAATTAACATAACTAAGCAGAACCAACAACCTCAACAGAACAAAAACCCAAAACCATGGATCAGAACAAATATTCCAGCAACGAAATTCATGATGAAATTTACCAACAACAAGATCAAAGAATAGGATTCTTTTTTACCCCAAACGTTACAAGAAACCAAAACAAGATTGATTGTTCTAACTCCTTTTAAAAGGACTTTGATATTATATATTATATATTATATATTATCACAAAACCAAATCGATACAAAGAGTCAAAATTAGTTGATGCTACAAAAATACAATACACAACAAAGCCTTAACTGCTATAACCCAGTTTAAATACAATTAAGAAAAAATAGGCTTAACAAAAAATATAGAAATAAAACCATAAAGAAATCATCCATCAAACAAACAGGGTAAACGACTCTAACGCCTTCAACGGAATTTGGCATTATCGCATACCAAATTGATAACAAGACCCTAAATTCAATTGAAGCTCTAAGGCACAAATAGCGAAAGCCTTGCGACCCAATTATCATAAAACTAAGCAGAACCAACAGCCTCAACAGAACCAAAAACCTAAAATTATGGATCAGAAAAAATATTCCAGCAACAAAATTCATGCTGAAATTTACCAACAACAAGATCAAAGAATAGGATTCTTTTTTACCCCAAACATCACTAGAAACCAAAACAAACACTAGGGCACGCACTCCATGAATCTAATTCAACCAAAAAACACCAAATCAAAGAAAGGAAAACGAAAAGAACATACTCTGTTCTGGTCAATGACGTCGACAATGACCACTAGCCTCCCATAGTCTTTGCCGTAGTTGATCTGAGCAACCCTTCCAATCTCAATGTACCTCTTGAAAATCTGCAACAAAGATCAGAAAAAACAAAAACAAAGAAACATTATTTCATTAAAACTAGAAAATCCAGATGCAGAAACACGCAAGGTAGATAGAAAGTGTTAAAGGTTTGATCAATGGAAACTCACCATTTTCGCTACTAGGATATTGTGACGGCTGAAGTGATGAAAGAAGAAGTGAAGGTTTGAACTTAAGGTTTTGACAAGGATACAAATGACAAAACCCACATAATAATAATAATTATTATTCTCATTACTAGCGTCCACACATTAATAATAATAATATTATTATTATTATTATTATTCTAATTACTAGCCTCCACATATTAATAATAATAATAATAATTATTATTATTTTAATTACTAGCGACAATGCCTGTGTACACATCTTTTAAATATGCGTGATATTATATTAATAGGTGTTTATAATATAATATTATCAAGTTAATATATAAAATAAAATTATATTTATTAAAAATAAAATGAAATGTATAAAAAACATGAGAAAATAATTATTAATAAATAAAAAAATGTTATAAAAATAACGGTCAATTAAAATTATATTTATTAAAAATAAAATGAAATATATAAAAAAAGATGAGAGAATAATTGTTGATAAATAAAGAAAAAAATTTATAAAAATAACAGTCAATTTTCAAAAATTTAATAAATAATTATATTTTAAAGAGTAAAATTGGTATTTTGAAATGTGGACACAAAAGAGGAAATCCTCTTTATTATTGTTATAGATTATTATTATTATTATTATCATTATTATTCTAATTATTATTATTATTATAATTATTATTCTAATTATTATTATTATTATTATTAATAGATTATAGATATCTTAATAATTACATGTAAAATATTTAAACAAAATCAATAAATAAAACATGAATGACCCGTGCCTGGGTTCAAAACACTAGTTTATAATAAAAAAAAACTACATTTTAGTTTTATTATTTTACTAATTTTAGTAACTACTTTTTTGGATTCAACTAATTACTCAGATGTAAAGACAAACAAACAACAAAATAAATAAAATATAATCTCGTAGTATATAAAAGTTAAATGTGTATCTAAATACTACAATCCAAATAATAAAATTGTAAGTAATTAAAGTATAATCTTGTGTCAAAATTGAAATAATAATAATAATACTAATATTATTTATGATAAGTATAGTACTAATAACAGTTAATAATAATAATAATAGTAATAATAATAATTTTATTAAGAATAATATCATTAAAACTAATAATAATAATATTATTATTAGTAATAATAAATTTTTCTAGTTTTTTTTCATAATATATAAAAAGATTAATAAATTATATATTGATATTATAAATAATACTATACTAATACTAATATTATCAAAAAATTTAATAATAACAAAAATCATATATAATCATAATATTAATATATTATATGTTAATATTGTTAATAATACTACTAATAATAATAACAATAATAATAACAACAATAATTTTACTATTACTAATAATAATGTTAATAATTTTTATAATAACAAAATATAATAGTAATAATACTAATAGTAATATTAATAATTTCACTACTAATTTAATTATTAATTTTTGTATATTATAGTTAATATTTTTTTCTAATTACTTCTTTACTCATAATAATAATAATAATAATAATAATAATAATATATAATAATAGTAGTAACTATTTTTTTAAATTAATTCCTCCGATGTAATTATAAATCAATAACAAAAAAACAAAAAATGCAGTAATTAAAACATGACCATGTAGTAAATATAAATAAAATGAGTGTCTAACTATAATAATAATATCCTGTATGGATAAAAATAATAATAATAATAATAACAATAACAATAATAATAATAATAATAATAATACACAACTACATATATAGAGATACATGGTCTCCTATTTTGTGTTTACAATTATATTCTCTTAATTATTATTTTTTACATTTAAATGATTATTGATAATAAAAAAAATTACTCTTTAGTTCTATTATTTTACTAATTTTAGTAATTACTTTTTTTAATTCAGTTTATTACTCTGATGTAAAGATAGATCAACAACAAAACAAATAAAAATGCAAGTAATTAATATATAATCCATAGTAGATAAAAGTAAAATGTGTATCTAAATACTACGATTCAAATAATAACACTAAGATTGATATTAATATAATAATAATAACACTAATATTATTTAAAATAAAAATAAAAATAAAAATAATAATTATTATTATATTAATATTAATACTAATACTAATTATTATTTTTAAAATTTAAATGACTATTTATAATTAAAAAAATACATTTTAGTTTTATTATTTTACTAATTTTAGTAACTACTTTTTTGGATTCAACTAATTACTCAAGATGTAAAGACAAACCAACAACAAAGCAAATAAAAATGCAAGTAATTAAAATATAATCTTGTAGTATATAAAAGTAAAATGTGTATCTAAATACTACAATCCAAATAATAAAAATGTAAGTAATTAAAGTATAATCTTGTGTCAAAACTAAATAATTGTAATAATACTAATATTATTTATGATAAGTATAGTACTAATAACCATAAATAATAATAATAGTAATAGTAATAATTTTATTAATAATAATATCATTAAAACTAATAATAATATTATTAGTAATAATAAATTTTTCTAGTTTTTTTTTCATAATATATAAAAAGATTAATAAATTATATATTGATATTATAAGTAATACTATACTAATATTTTTACTAATACTAATATTATCAAAACATTTAATAATAACAACAATCATATATAATCATAATATTAATATATTATATGTTAATATTGTTAATAATACTAACAATAATAATAACAATAATAATAACAACAATAATTTTACTATTACGAATAATAATGTTAATAATTTTTATAATAACAAAATATAATAGTAATAATACTAATAGTAATATTAATAATTTCACTACTAATTTAAGTATTAATTTTCGTATATTATAGTTAATATTTTTTCTAATTACTTCTTTACTCATAATAATAATAATAATAATAATAATAATAATAATTATTGATATCGCTGTCGTTAGGCGATCAAATTACCACTACTTTAGCAACTTCAGTATTGCCAGTTTGTAGTGAAGAAAATAGTTAGGGTTAAGATAACCCTGAGTCGTCTCACAACGAATACGGA
>Ga0214542_1010851_pt1 | contig 12940 bp, 6 predicted proteins | sample CNSS1metaG_FD_160096 | JGI IMG/M metagenome (GOLD analysis project Ga0214542, IMG submission 160096) | Root nodule microbial communities from cowpea collected in UCLA plant growth center, Los Angeles, California, USA - CNSS1 | ecosystem: Host-associated > Plants > Roots > Nodule | place: USA...
ACATCTTTATCATACAATTAAACATACTTTCACCATCCAATATCAGTACAACATCCAAGCATGTTAAGACTCTTCAATCAATACACTACGACTCGACTCGACTCATCCGGATACGTATAACTTGGTCAGATTCAGCGGATGCTTGCACTTGTGGTGGATACCTCTGCTGAACCCTGAGCTACGTGTTACAAGTGTTACAATGAATCGAATTTCCCTCACCACAAGGTTAGCCCTTACTGAATTTCAGGCCTCCTGCTACTCTCACCACAGGACTCAGTCCGCTCTAAGTGAGACTAACTGACTCCTTAGAGTGTCAGGATGCAACCTTAACTTGAATCCTTACCTAGTTATACAGATGGGGCACCACCATGAACACCCACTAACAAGGGCCATGGGATTATGTCCCGACCACTGAAGCGCAGCCCTGAAGAGTCTCACCTAGAGACTCCAAGGCATTACGCACTGACACGAACTACATCATAATCAACATCAAAGGAATGCTCATCATACATATAACCTTAGATCAACCTTCATAAATCTTACTCATTCATATACCACGGCGAAGTGAATACAAGCTCACTCCTGCTGGAGCACGAATACAGGTTTGTATCATATTACCACGACCATGTCCCTTTTGTACCAACCCTTTCATTTAAGTTTCATACCCATCACATACCAAAATCATACATACAATTCAGTATCTAAAGATGTTCATGTTCTTTACAAGTCTCATACTTTAATTAGGGCGGAATCATACCACAAACAGTTCACAGCCATCAAACAGAGATGAACAGCGCGTCCCGTAGCGGGTCTCGCTCAAGCCAGAGACATTCGCTCAAGCGAGGGGCATGCCCTCGCTCAAGCAGCGGGCTCTAGCTTAGGCGAGACTGCGTCGAGGAACCTGTGAGCTTCGCGAAGACTCGCTGAGGCGAGGCCATCTCGCCTGAGCGAGATGGACTTTCGCTCAAAACACCATCCACTCGCCTAGGCGAGTATTCGAGAGGAAACCCCTGGGCGAGGACCTGTAGATCTCGCTTAGGCGAGACTAGCCCGCCTGGGCGAAAATAACAGGTTTCCCCCACTATTCGACATCTGCGACTCCAAATACGGCACACATCCATACCAATCACACAAACGAGTCGTTATACATTCAATAAAATTCTAAGCACGCACAGATAAACAACCACACTTTTATTATCATGCACACACGAGTGGTCTAGCTTCCCGTACCTGGGAGATGTTAGCTAGAGCTTCCGATACTCGAGCGGCGAAGGACAGTAGCTCAAGGAACGGCTTCACGAACTGAAACCAGTAGGACAAGTTTAAAACGAGCTCACTAGAAAGCTCTAACTGAAGACGTAAAGAAGAAACGAAACGAACATAGAGCTCGAGTTGGGAGAGACTTACGCGGAACGGAAGAATGAGGCTGAGCTTGCTAGACTGCGACTTCTCCAAACCCTAGCAGAGGACAACGGCAGCTGCTCTAAGAGGTGAGTGGAAATCTGTTTTCACGAAGAGTGGTTACAAGTCAGGGTTTTGGGGTAACTTAGGTCAGAAATCGAATTGGGTCAACCCCAGTTAGGCCCAAAAGATTTGGCAGCCTTTAAAATTAAGATGGCAGAAATAATTGGGCCTTACAAATATTCTCTTTTGCTTCTAGATATAAAATTTGACTTGAGATGAATTTGAATCAAGCTCAATCATAAAAATTTCAATTAGGGCAATTTTTTTTATTTCTACTTTATTTTTTACTTTATTTCATTATTGTGGTTTTATGTGAATTTCTGTAAGGATAAATGGAGAAGCCTACCTTCCATGTGAAGTTCAGGGTAAGAGAAGCATTCATGTAAATCTAAAATTGGTTTTGGATATTTGTTTCTCTAAGTTTAAATTTGTAGAATGATGAGTTTTAATTTATATTTCTATGAAACTTAGATGTAATTAAGACTGGGACATAATTGCAAAACTCTTGAAAATTGATAAGTCTTAAAAATTGTCCAAGCATTACAAAAAATGTTGATAAGATTAAATGGTTTAAGGAAGAACTTTAGGAAAGAAAATTCACATACTCTATCTGATAACTAAAATATTATATCTGTTCCATTTATTTTCAAATGATTAATACACTTTAGTTTTGTTACACTTGTATGTAAATATAAGAAAAATATCATGATAACACAGTAAACAATACTAATATAGGTCGGTGATTAAGCGAGGAATTTGGATTATCTGCTAATTTTTTATACTATATTAAAAATATATTTAAAATATCAACACAGTGTATTTTTAATACTCAACAAAGGACAATACAAAATAAAAAGTTAGTAAAGAATCTGAACTCTTAAGTGATATATATTTAAGTTTGAGGTAAAAATTGACTAATTTTAATAATTAGTTTTTTATCTTCCTAAATTTCCATCTAAACGAGGGATCGGTTGTTGTAACATCCAAAAATTAACCAATAATCCAAAGATCATAAAAACTGAAAATAATATAAAAGCATCTCATAAGTGTTTACAAATATTTCAAATCATAAAATATAAAAGCTTTCCAAGTTATCCTGTTTCGTGGCTAAGCCTCACCAGAACCACCTACAACAACATCATCTACTCACGTGTACCGCACACACGATTATCGCCAATCACAAGCAGATAGGGTGAGCTTAACGAATAAACATATAGATATACACACATATATAAAACACAGTTATATTTATATATTATACAATCACATAAGAGAAATTTCCTCATTTGATTCCATATCACATGGCCACAACCCTGTTATTCGTGTTCTACATCTTCTAGTGATTACCTCAAGATGACTTATTGCCATACTATCGGTCACAACCGATGGAGTACGTGCGGGAAACCATTGCTACAAATCATACACCGTAACGCCAGGTGGAGTTCCCAAATACGAACATAGTTCGTACCGTCCCAAGACTACCAAACTCGTCAACCAAACACTGAGGATGGCAATCTATCTGGACCCATTCGTACAGGCCACAACCAGCACACTCACACCGGCAACACTCGTCAACCCGAGCTCAACTCAAAGGTTCCTCATGTTCATCCGCCATCCCGAGCTCAATTCGAAGGATGTCATTCCGAGCTCAACTCGAGGAATGCCACATGTTTAACCCCTATCCCGAGCTCAACTCAAGGAATACGTTTCGAGCTCAACTCAAGGAACACCAGCAAGCCGACCTTTAAAGTATCCTAAAAGCCTTGTAGATCACGCATGCAAAACCAGCAACCCAAGGCTGCAGCAGCAAAATCGTCTGGCGAGGGACACGTACCGCCAGGCGCTGCCGCTTCCAGATCGCCTGGCGGGTGACGTTGCAAACCCCGTACACCCACGTTGCAAACCCCGCCTGGCGGGACTAGCCTTACCGCCAGGCGCACTCGTTCCAGCACCCACTATCGCTGTCGCTATTGCCTGGCGGTCTAAACCCACCGCCAAGCGCTGTATCAGTACCTACACAGTTCTGGTTTCTGTGTACTTTTGCACATATTTGATTCTTCAATCCAAGCATCAAGACTCACGATGCCTTTCACCAATCTAGTTGAATCGCTTTTCTAGTGGCTAACTTACTATCCAATTTCCTACTTCCATCTATGTCCAACCATCCAAGTGTACAAAAATTGGTTTTCTTAAAGTAAACCTTATTCATCACTACCATAACACAATGCACTCACAGTGCTTATTCCTTAATATCACAATTAACTCAAGGCCATATTCACTCTCTAGATCATGCACACCCTTCCAAGTTAACTAAATAACAACCAAGATACTCCACCTTAGGCTAAAGACAGAAAACTACCTAATCTTACTACCACTTCTCATTGTTGCATCAACCCAAAGCAATTACACTTATTATTTAACAATAGGACCCTAAGTAATTCCTCCAAAATAGCACCACACCATTTTTCCTTCCTTAATATTAAACATGTCCTAGGTTCATCTAAGTATCAATTAGTCCAATATACTTTCAGATCATCCTCCACTTGTCTAATTATATTCATAGAAACCTATACCAATTACGGTGATATTTCAGACCTCGACCACAATCTAATTATAATTAATTTCCTTCAGCACCAATAAACCATTCCAATTCTCCCTAGTGTAATTCACACATCAATCACCCTATGTCTCTGTTCAATCACGTTTCTTAAAAATAACTTAGTATTAACTTAATTTCCACGGACCCAGTTCCTCCTAGGCACTTTCCAGCCACATAGATTACTTAAACTGCGATGGCGCCCGACGGCTCATTGCGTACTGCCAGGCGGTGCCTAGCCTTCTGGAAATTTCCCAGAATTTTTCCAGCACCCTCGAAAACCCCAACAACTCCCAACCTCGCGTCTTTGTAATTTTCATCCAGTGCTCACTCGAAATCACTCATCATCATAGAGATTCACATTCCCCTTACACTATTAACATTTTCCAGTACAATTAACCCCACGAACCTTCCTTAAACCACAAACCCCAATTTTCCCAACCATAAGAGCATCATTTCATTGTTCCATTCAATCACACGCCTTATAACATGAAATCAATTGCCATTTGACGTTAAAACATCCTTTAACAATTAAACTTAGTTTTTTTTCCGAACAAAACAACTCAGATCACATAAAACATTAAATTCGAGCCAACACTTGCTTGCGTCGCCTGGCGGGTCGCTCACTACCGTTAGGCGCTTCATACAAACCCAGAAAAAAAATGAGTGAATCAATATGTGTTGCCTAGCGGTCGGGAATGTGCCGCCAGACGGTTCCTTCCCCGGGAACTCAGAAGTACCAAAACATGATAAGCTGTTTGGCGGCTATGCATAGCCCGCCAAGCGGTTTCTAGAAATTTTCCAGAAAATCAAAAATTCAAGCAGAAACAGATGACATTCATATTTTTCACAATGTATAGCATGCGATTCTGGCTTAACATAAATTAGAACATGTAAAACTCCCCTAACCTAGTTTCCTTTTGCTTAAAAAAACTTGAATGGCTCTAGATTCTCTCTTGCTTTCAATAGCCTCCCTTGGTCCTCCTCAAATCTGCCTCAATGATTCACTCAACGAAAATTGGGTTTAATGCCTATGGTAATTGCCATTCAAGGTCATTATGGAGTTATTTTTCAGCCCCTTTGGGGGCCTTCACGTGGCTGCTAGGGTTTCTACCCCTTCTCCTTTTTGCCAAAAACAAGTTTAGCAAAAAGAAAACTTAATTTGGTTCACCAAGGTTTGAACCCATAACCATACCAATGCCAAATCAATGTATAACCATTCAACCAATTCATGTTTTGTGATGATTAATATAATTTATAATTATCTCATCATTCCACATGCTCAATCATATTATTAAAACGATAATAATTAAATAACACATAATTGGCATCCATAGGACTTAAACCCAAATCCTTTCACACAATTAAGTACCCACAACCATTTGAACTAGTACTTTTCCACATCACATCCATCAACATTCAATGCCATAAAGGCTCTCACTATCTGCATTTATTAATTATTTATTTATTTAATTAATTAAATTTCACGGATCTTATAGTTGTCATGGACCCAGACCTAGATTGTAATGTTCATATCATGCCCTTTTTTTTTTGAAAAAAGAAATTTTTTTGTCCTCAAGTCAAATAAATCACCACATGCATCCAAAAAATATAAATTAGTCACATCGAAAGTGTTATTAACACCATACCTAATTAAAAAATCAATTTCGTAAGCATTATTATTGATCTTGACTAGTACATGAAAAAGATTGTATCCTATTAGCATAACTTTTGACTTCATTAACAAACGAAATCACACTTTTCTTAAATATGCCTATACTTAGCTACCTAGTTCAAATGTTATCTTATTCTTTTTTTCAACAAAAGATTATCCTCTTGTAAACATCACTATGAATTTTTGATATTCCAACTAGGTTGACACCTAAATATCACTTTTTTTCGTCCCTCTATTTGCATATTTTGCATACCCTTTCATTATTGTCTTAATTTGAGTCTTGATTTTCTCATGCAGCTTAACATACTCTACTTTAAAATTTATACACTTATGTTTAAATTGAGAAATGTTAGGTAAATGTAACAAATTCAAAGGAGTCAAAAGATTAAAATCATAAGTTCAAGCAGGGAAAATGTGTATTACTATGTGTAGTCTTATACAAGAAAAATCAATATAAGCACTATTCCCAAACTCTAAGACTGTGTTTTTATGGGTGTATTCATTGTTCAAGAGGAATGAGAAACAATATTAGAGGTTGATTGCCTTGTTATTTTTGGGGTGATAGAAATGGATAGAAAGTGAGGATTAGTTGAATTCCTAGTAAATGTCATCCCTCTAGTCTGGGTGAGATTGGAGGGTGACGGATGCTAAATGACGAATTCAATCTCTTCATATTTATTTTTTCCCACATTACCCTCGTAATATTCGCTTATTTTTCCACCTTACATATTAAATTTATTTTCATACAAAATATATTGTATTATTCATTTTTTTGAAATATTTTTTTATAACTTAAATCATATAATAAAATTTATTAAAAATAATTCTAAATAATTTATATATAATTTTATATAACATATAAAAATATTGGCATTTTGGTAATCTAACTTTTTTATCTATTAAAGTGTTTTTTAATATGTCACATCGGTCAATTCAATCACAAACTTTCACAAACTTTACTTTCTAATCCAATCTAAAGGTGTGTTTGCTTCCAAGGATAGATTTAAGGGAGGGTGAGTAACCAGATTTGAGGAGATAGAGAGAGGAAGGTGAAGTTGTTTGTTTTAAGGGATGGAAAGGTAAAAGTGAAGAAATTTGAATGTAAATTTTGTGAATGATTTGATGGATGTGATAGATATAAAATAATGTTTTAGTCGATAAAATTGTTAAATTACAGTTTTACTCCTATGGTTAAAATTAGTATAAAATAAAATATAATAATAATTACTAGTTAGTATTATTATTATTAGTTTTACTTTTAGTAATAATATTATTAATAATATTATTATTTTTAATATTTATATTATATCAGTAATGTTAATAATAATTAATATTACTATTATTATTAATTATCCACAAGGTTTAATAACAATAATTATTATTACTACTAGCGAAAACAAAAGCGTTGTCGCGTTTGTGTGTCTTCACATATTTTAATTTTCATGGATTTGAGTTAAAATTAATAAGAAATATATAATTGTTAGATGTAAAATTAAAAAAATAAAATATGTACAAAAAAGAAGTTTTTAAAATAACTATTAAAGACAAAGAAGTTTTTAGGATAATAGTTAAAAGTAAACTATTTATAAAATAAATAATTTTTAAAATAATAATTAAGGGTAAAACTGGAATAACAAAATATAGACACAAAAGAGTGTATCTCTTTATATATTGTTATATATGTTATAGATTAAGGGTACAATTTTAATAACAAAATGTGGATACAAAAAAGGATATTCTCTTCATATAGTGTTATAGATTAATTTTTTAAAATAATTTTAATTATTATATGTTATACATAACAAAAAGAGAAAAGAAATATATATTTAGTTTTTTAATAGTTTAGAGTATAACAGGTATTTTAAATATTTTTTTATTAACAAAAAACTAATGTTAATAAAAAACCATTTTGCAGTCATATGTAAATGTTATGGACAAAAACGTCAAAGCTCATTTGATGACATGTCTTTCCTTCCTCATCTCTTCAAAATGAGAGAATGGGAATCTTGAGGTCTCCTTCAAATTCATCTTCCCAAATAAGCTCAGATCCCTTGAAGCAAACATTATTGTCACTCTCAAATTCATACTTGCTTATCCATCTACTCACCCTCCCTTAAATCTATCCATGGAAGCAAACACACCCTAAATTCACCTCTGAATCCTTTAAAAGAAATAACACCAACTTTACCATCTAATCCTTCCGATCTCTTCCTCTTCCTCTCTCTTAAATCATTCCTCCCAAAAGAACACAACCTAAAAGTTTTATTAATAATAATTCTAAAAAGAGTATAAATGGTTTTATTCATCACCCCCAATTTGGCCAACATTTTAGGGATCATAAATAATTTAAAACAATAATTTAGATCAATTTGATCCCACAAAATCCACCCACCTTAATTGATTGAGAAATTTGGAATTTTGGTCACTTACAATACTTTTAGGCTACCTATGTTTTCTTACCATCTCCTTAAAGAACAAGTCAATAATATGACATGCATTATCTGCTTTATTGTAAGTTATAAAACTTAATGTGATAAACACTCTTCCTTGTTAGTATAGGTCCATGTTTAGACCCATTTACTTGTCTCTTTTAGTATTGGCTTGTGTGTATATATAACATTCCTCTTGTAACATTTTGTACACAATCAATAATACATTATCCCCTTCTTCATATGACATGCATTATCTACTTTATTGTAAGGTATAAAACTTAATATGTGTGGTAAGCACTCTTCCTAAACCCTAAAAGTTTTCTTAATAACAATTCTAAAAAGAGTAGAAAGGGTTTTATCCATCACTCAAAATTGTCCAACAATTTACAGATAATAAATTGTTTAAAACAACATTTAGTTCCAATTTGATACCACAAAATCCACCATAATTGATTAAGAAATTTGGAATTTTAGTCACTTACAATACTTGTAGACTATCTATACAATCTTACCAACTCCTTAAAGAATACTAAGTACCATGGTATCCATTATCTACTTTTGTTGTAAGGTATAAATTGAGTTATCTTAAAAAATCTATTCTTTTGACTTTGGATTACAGTTTTTCATTGTTGCCTAGAATAAAAAATGGTGTAATAGAATGAGAAAATCTTAAAGTAAAGTCCATATAAATGTCAAACCTAAGATGTTTTGGAATAAGTAATATGATATACAAATCATGTCAAATAACTTTAAATTTAACTTTCTTGCAAATAATTAACTTATCGCGTAATGTACGAACATGTTTCATACAAGACTAGTAAAAATTTTAATACAAGAATTCATGTCTTTTGCACCTTAAAGTGATCCTCTAATCACCCCCTTCACGTGCCTTTAGAACAAGAATTTTCGTAAATAAATGCTTAGAAACACAAAATCTTTAATTATTGACCAAATTCTACCAAACACGAGTAAGCTTACAACACATTGCATATGAATTAGCCTGTAAAAAGCTAAAGTTAATGCATAAAACTCGTATCTAACAATGCTTCTTTTTCTTTTTTGCTTTATTCATCCTTTGGCACCAAAGGAATCGATGCTCTCCCTCTCTTTTCCATCTTTTTGTTCTTTTTTCTTTCTTGAAGAGAAACAACAGGTTACTTTTACGGAAGATTGGTTGAAAAATATTATTATTTTAAGTGCAATTTTTACGAACTTTAAGATCAGAAATATTCGACGAAAATCATTTTTATTCTTATATTTATCCTTATTTTGTTCTGATGAATAATAATCATACTGATACTTGTTTTAGGTTTATTATATTATTAAATAATATATCCTAATAGATATTTATTATGTCATAGTAGTTAATATCGCATAATCATTTTCATCATCATTTGCAGAGCTTTTGGTGAAGTAATCTATTATCATTGACTACTCATATGTGGGCAGAGAATTTGACATTTACCTCTACATGAAAATAATTAAATAATTAAATATAATTAAATTTAGAGATAACAAATAATTAATTACTATATTAATTAAGTTAAATATCCTTTTATAAATTATAAATTATTGGTATAAAAAATAGTTTATATTACTAACAAATGATTATAATTAATTTGTGGGTTAGAGTATAAAATAGTTTATGACATTGGCTACTAATGTTTTAATTATTTAATATTAATATGAAGTAGCAATAAATTTGATAGTTAATGTATGAGACTAATTTAAACTCTAATTCATATACTAATTATATTTTTTTATTAATAATACAGACTATTTTAAATATTAGTAATTTTTAATTTATAAAATTGTGTCTTATGTAATCAATATAACTATATTAATTATATTTTATCTTTAAATTTGATTACTATTTAATTATTAATTTTTATTGTAGTCTTTGATTCAATATATATAGATGACATAGTTTAAGAATTGGACTATAATATACCTAGTATTTGTTACATCTAAGAAAATCATGTCATTAATTATTCTATTACTTGCTGAAAATCCATTAAAAACTTTAGTCTTATATATTCATAAATATCTACAAGTATATTTTTTTTTATTAAATTTCTTAATTTTAAATAAATTTATTTTCTAAAATATAAATTTAAGCAAAATTTTTATCTTCAAAATATTTCAAATGAAATTACATCATAAAATACTAATATAAATGAAACTAGTCTCTCTGAATAAATTCTAAGTTTAAATTAAATTAGTCGCTCTGAAAACAAAAATTTAATTTCGTGAATCTAAATAATAAGAACACATAGATATATAGATCAAACTCTAAAAAATTCAATTATTGATGTATTCTTTACAAGAAAACTTTATTTTGACCATTAATTCAAAAAGAAAAATCTAAATAAAAATTACTAACAATGGACAAGGAGATGATTAAAATACGTATATTGATGGTTTTTTTTTTTTTTAATTTCACTATGGTTCAGGTGCTTTCACGATGCATGGTAGACCAGCATAGATGCAATGATTCATGCATACATACACCTTAGAGGTTCCCTGTAATATTATTAACCATGGACTAAAGTATTTGAGCTTTGAAGACCTCAAAAGTAATGAATGTAGTCATTGGTGTGGCTCATTTGAAGGAAACAAGTGATCTAACTTAGTTAGAGATGCTAAAATGCGTTTAAGTTCGTAAGTCAACATGATTCATCACATAGTCAAGTCAGGTTGAATTAAAAAAGTTAAGTTTTTCTTTTTAAAAGTGGGTTGAACTGAGTCCGTCCCACTTAACTCAGGGATTAAACAAGTTCGAGTCGGATTTAACCACCTAACTCACCAACATTTTTTTACAATTTTTTTTAAATTTTTTTGTTATAATTATCTACTACTTCTAATTATATATGTTTACAATTTTATATTTTTAAATGATCGAATGTTGCTCAATAATTTTTAATTTGAATGTTTAATTAATTTATTTGTCAAATTATATACGTTGATACTTTAATTTAATCTTTAACAATTACCTTTATAATAATATTCAAGAATTATGTGAACACTTTCATTCCATTATTATAAAAAAATAAATTAAGTCAATTCACTCTCATTATAATACAATAAATATATAAAATAAATTGTAAAAAAAAAAAAATCGTAAGTGAATTGACTCTTTTTCTAACTCACCAAAAAAATAAGCTAAGTTAAATTGATCCTTTTTTAACTCAAATCATGGTAAGTTAATCTGTGTAAGTTGTAAATTGAATTGACTCACTTTGATACCTTAATTCCAGTGTAAAGTTGCTCGTGTTCGTGTTCTTGAAATAGAGATTTGCGTTGTGTTGGTAAGATAAGAACATGTGAATCAATATATATTATAATTAGTATCTACATCAATATTGGTTAGGTTTAGAGATGACACTTATTTGAGTTTTGTTATAAAGATATCGATGGAAAAAATATCCATTCATGTTGGCAACAATCAATTTTTATTACAAAATTGGATTGATATTTTCAGTGAAATCTCTCCTTCTAAATAATTGCTTTTATCCACAACAATCAGACCCCAAATTTTGCCTACAAATTTTAAGTAAACAATATTATAACTACAGAATTTACTATTTTGTTTTTATGAAAAAGTGATTTTCTTACATTTATTAACATTAATGATATTTGGCGCTTTTGAAGTTTTTTTCACGAAATAAAATTTAATTAATATTTATTTTTTCAATTGATTAATTTATAAAACTCTTGTTTATCATTAATTTATTCGAATTGATTTACTGTGAACGCATTAGTATGCTTTGAATTGATTAAAAGGGACTTTTTTCCGTTCATTTCTTCACAAATTTTGGCCCATTCATTTTTATTTCGAAAAAGCTTTCTAAAATTTTATTTTTGAAAGCCCAAGAACTAAGGTCCGTTAAAATATTTGAGGGCAGTTGCTTCCTGCACCACTTACGGGTCTTTCTTCTTACACCTCCAAGCATTTCTTCTACACCTCCAACATTTTTTAAAATTTCCAAAAAATCCTCAGACTATTTAAGAAAACACACGGATATCACACTCCCAAAATTACTTCCGGAAGTCAAAATATATCACCGGAAGTCAACTTCCGGAAGCCAAAATGTATCACCGGAAGTCGACTTCCATAAGTCAAAATATATCACCGGAAGTCGACTTCTGAAAGTCAAAATATATCAGCGGAAGTCGACTTTCGGAAGTCAAAATATATCATCGAAAGTCGACTTCCAGAAGTCAAAATATATCACCGGAAGTCAACTTTCAGAAGTCAAAATATATCATCGGAAGTTGACTTCCGAAAATAAAAAATCATTACCGAAAGTCGTTTTCCGAAAGTCAAAAAATTAATTTTATTTTAAATATTTTTAATTTTTTTAAAAATTTATGTTTTCTAACTTTTATTTTATTTTATTTTTTAAAACACATATTAAAAATATTAAAAATTATAAAATTTAAAAATTCAAAAAAAAAAATTAATTTAGAAAATACAAAATAAGTAAAAACAATACTAAATATATACATATACACCGGAAAAACCCTAAACTCTAAACCCTAAACCCTAAACAACTTCCTATGTATATATAAATGAAAGTTGAAATCCGTTTATATATATATATATATATATATATATATTATTTTCGGTTAAAGTTTTACTATTTTAATTTAAATTATTTTTTAAACTTTTAAATTTATTTATTTTATTGATATTATTATAATTCTTTTATTTGTATATTTAATGTGTATAATATTTTATATTTTATTTAAAATTTAATTATTTAATTTTAA
>Ga0214542_1010852_pt1 | contig 12937 bp, 8 predicted proteins | sample CNSS1metaG_FD_160096 | JGI IMG/M metagenome (GOLD analysis project Ga0214542, IMG submission 160096) | Root nodule microbial communities from cowpea collected in UCLA plant growth center, Los Angeles, California, USA - CNSS1 | ecosystem: Host-associated > Plants > Roots > Nodule | place: USA...
ATATTAATATATTAAAATTTTTTTTTATTATAATATATATATATATATATATATATATATATATATATATATATATATATATTAGTACATTTATATATTTTAGTACATTCAGTAAACGTTGTTATAAGAACCTAATCTCTACTTTGAGGATTGACTATTTTCCAAGCATAATACGCGTCAGTTGTACCAAAAAGGAAGTATACCACATATGCACATTCTGAAATGAAGCATAGCAATGTTGCTAATCACTATTTTGGACATTGCAAATCAATTTTCTTTGCAAAAGATACGTTGTTCAAAATATCCAATTATGTGTTTAAATTTTGATATTTCCATATAAATTACTGGGTTGCTCTTCTGCCTAAAAAGATTGAATGTATATTACCCAGCTTAGAAATAATTTGCATGGAAGACTATAAATGTGCCTACATCTGGTCATACCCTTTTAGTGTCGATGTTGATTCTTCTTTCTTCATAGTGCACTACTAATGATGTTTATGTATATTTTTTCAATATTAACTTGTACATCGACCCATGCGTATACATATGTTGCATTTTTTATTTTGTATAACAAAATAATAAAGTAGTGAAAATATTATGAAAATTAGGTTATGTTGTTGTAAATGTTATTATTAAAGTAATAAAGTAATAAATTTAAGTGATATGATAATAATTTCAATTTTAAATATAATAAATAAAATTGATATTAAAATATGGTGCAATTAATTGATTTTACGAAATAATTATAATAGTCTATGATCCTGTGTACGTAGGTTTTTTTTTTTTATTTCAAATCTTTTCAGAATAATAATATAATTGTTATTATATTTATTTAACCTTTAATAATAATAATAATAATAATAATAATAATAGTAATAGTGATTATTATAAATTATAAATTTTTAAAAGATTAAAAATCTATTTAGCAAAAGTATTTAGTATAATAACGTTTTTTATAATTAAAAAAATGTATAATTACGCATTTGGTACCTCAACTTTTTCGTTAAGTTCAATTTGATACCCAAACTTTTGGTTTGTTCAATTTAGTACCCCAATTTTTTAAAGAGATTCAAATTGGTCATCTCCGTTAAGTTGGAGTTAACACCGTGTCCGTATAGGACACGTGTCAAGCCATAAAATTTTTAATTTTTAAAAAAAAAATTTTTAAAAATTTTAAAATGCCACGTGTCAGTTTATCATCGTGCCACATGGCAACTTACAATCATGACACATTGTAGTGTAATAGTTGTTTTCAATTTAATACCCCAATTTAAATTTTTGGTTCAATTTAGTACCCCAATTTTTTAAAATGATTCAATTTCGTCCTCTCCCATTTCAGACCAAATTAGTAAATAAGCTTAATTACATCATGTTACAATAACTTTTTCTAATATATACATCAAATCATTTCACCTAAATACTTAAATTATTTAATTTTTTACATTTTAACCTTTGTAATTTTTTACACATGAAACCTTTTTACACTTGTAAAAAATAAAATAATTTGAATATTTAGATGTAGTGTTTGATGTATAAATTCAAAACAATTATTTTAACATGTATATATAAGTTATAATTAAACTTAGTTACTAATTTGGCCTCAAATTGGAAAGGACGAAATTGAATCATTTTACAAAATTGAGGTACTAAATTGAAACAAAAATTTAAATTAGGGTACTAAATTGAAAACAACTATTATCACTGTCACGTGTCATGATTGTAAGCTGTCACGTGGCATGATGATAAACTGACACATGACAGTTTTAATATTTTTTGAAAAAAAAAATTTTGAAAAAAAATTAAAAATTCCATGGCTTGACACGTGTTCTGTACGGAGACGGTGTTAACTCCAACTTAACGGAGAGGACCAAATTGAATCTCTTTAGAAAATTGGGTACTAAATTGAACAAACCAAAAATTTGGGTACCAAATTGAACTTAACGAAAAAGTTGAAGAACAAATCAGTAATTATACACTTAAAAAAAACTTGTATAATAACACCCATATGAATAATAATAATAATAAAAAAATAATAATGATACCAATATATTTAACAAAAGTATCTAGTATACTAAAAAATTTTATAATTAAAAAAAAACACTTCTAATAATAACACATAATAATAGTAATAATAATAATAATAATAATAATAATAATGATAATAATAATAATAATAAAAATAATAATAGAAATGATACCAATAATTAAAAAACTAATCTACTATATGTATAAGAAAATTAAGTACTATTGAAATTTCTAAACCACCCCTATTTTAAAATTTGACACCTATACACTTTTTGGGTTAATTGGTAACTTTGCATTGATCTATTATCCAATTTACGAAGCTGTCTTTACTACTTTTTCCCATACACGAAATTGCCACTGAATTACTACCCCTACTATCTTTCCTTATTCACGAACATGCCACTTACGTTATTTACGAACATGCCACTTATAATACTTTTATTATTATTACTATTATTAAATTTATTATTAATAATACTTTTATTATTATTATTATGAAAATTAATATTAATAATACTATAATTTTTATTATTTTTATTATTTTTACTACAATGTAATTATTATTATTATTAATAACATTATTATAATTAATATTTTTATTATTATTAATGTTACTTTTTTATTGTAATTATTACATTATTATTATTATTATTATTATTATTATTATCATTAAATAAAATTTATATTAATTATATTTCTGTTTTGTTTATTGCAATATTTTATATTATTATTAATATTATTATGAATATTATTATAATTATAATATTATTATATTCATTGTTGTTATTATTATTATTATTGAAATTATTACCATTTATATTGTTATTTTCGTTTTTAATATTATTTTTAATATTAATATATTAATTTTATACCTCAAATCATTATAATTATTTGTAATATTATTATTATAATTATTATTACTTTCATTATAATATTATCATAAATATTGTTATTATTATAATGTTTTTGTAATAATATTATTTTTTCTATTATTATATTATTATTATTACAATTAATTTTATTTTTATTATTAATATTATTTTTATTATTATTAGAATTGTTAATACTAATATTATTTTTATAATTATAATACTTATGATTATAATATTTTTATTTTATTTTTCATATTAACTTTTATTAATACTAATATTATTATTGTGAATATTATAATATTTATTATAATAATAATTATAAATATTATTTTATTTATAATAGTACTTTTTTATTGTAATTTATATCGTTACGATTATTACAATAATAATTATTATGATAGTATTATTATATTAATTATTTTTACAATAATTATTGAAATTATTATTGTTTTTATTGTTTTTTAATTATCATTCTTTTTAAAATTATTATATTTTTATTATTATACTTTTTATTATTATTGATATTACATCATTTAGAATTTACATTATTGTTATTATTTTTGTTGTTGTTATAATTATAGTAATAAAAATAAATTGTTATTATATTATTATTATTATTATTAAAATTATTATTAATATTATTAGTATTATCATAATAATAATATTATTATTATTATTATATATATATCGAATTAATTTATTGAATTCAAATAAGTAGTTACAAAATTAATAAAATAATAAAATTGAAAAAAAAATTCTATCATCTATAATTATTTAAATTTAAAAAATAAAAATTAAGAGGATAAAATTATAAAAATAAAATAGGATATTAAATATGTGTATCTCTTTACATACATGTAGTTGTTGTATTATCATTATAATTTTTTATCACATAATAATAATAATAATAATAATAATAATATTAGTATTATTATTATTATTATAGACACACATTTTATTTTTATTTACTTCAGGATCATAGTACTTTTATTTGTGTAGTGGTTGATTTATCTTTAAATATTTCGCCTAAAAAAATAGTTACTAAAATAAGTAAATTAATAGAACTGGAAATTTTATTTTTATTATGATAATCATACTGTATTTATAATGGTTATTATTATTATTATATTTCTATAAAATTATTTTTATTATTATTATATTACTATATAATAATTATTATTTGTATTATTATTATTATTATTATTATTATTAGTTTTATATAAACAAAATGTTAATTTTATAGTGGTATCGTAAGGTCCACTTTTCGTTCTGCCCTTTTATTTAAAAGCTGCCCCAAACTTTTGGACCTTAGGGCTGGCCCAAAGGGGAAAATAGACCTAAGTCTGTCCTAACTTACTCTTTCAACTCACTTTCAGAAAACCTTGAGTTGTAGCCGTCTTCCACTCTGCTAGGGTTTGGTGTCACCTTGGTCAATCGAGTTAGAACCAATACTTTTTGTTCCACGTAAGTTGCCTCCCATTCCTTACCTCTCTTGTTTAGCGGTGTTACTTTGTGTCCCAACTAAGGTCGTTCTGGGGAGTTTCGTTTTAAATTGTTCTGTATGTTTCCAGCTCGCTAAACTGCTCTAGGAGCTGTTGTGTTCCTCTATTCGTACCCAAGAACCCAGCTGCTAGCCCTTTTTCCAGGTACGAGAAGCTAGGGTTCACCTTTTTATCGTGTGTAATCTGTTTGTACTACTGTTTTATCGTGGCTTAATATGAACCTGTGAATGGCGTTTTTGAACTATGGGTGATATGTTGTGTGTTTGTGCACGCGAGAACAGTGGTGAACTCTGGTTTTCTCGTCCAAGCGAGCATGTCTTGCCTAGGCGAGATTAACATAGGCTCGGCCAAACTACTTCACGCAAGTAGTCGCTCAGGCGACCCACGTCCTTTCTGAGCGAGCGAACATCTCGCCTAAGCGAGAGGGGTCTCGCCTAAGCGATTTCCCGTGTGAGATTATTGTTCCCCTCTTCGAGCCCTCGCCTAGGTGAAGGGGGCTCGCCTGAGCAAGAGTCTCTCGCCTGAGCGAGACCCTTCAGCATGAGCGAGGAGTTGGGCGAGGGCAGTGAGGTTTGTGGTGGTTTATTGTTCTTGGATGATTGGCACTTGCTTGGGTATATTGTTTATGATGAAAAATATGTGATGAACTGCTATGTATGAGTGATATGATTAATGGATGGTGAATGATAGGTTTGGTATGAACTTGGCTTGTAAATTAAATGAGGCAATTGGTATCAAATAGGAATGACATTGATATGAAATACAAAGGTTGAGTTGGCATGGATTCAATACTTGGATATGAATGAGGATTGGTTAAAAAGGGTTGGCATGAGGATACGTGTATGATAAATATTACCTGATTGATTGAGCATGATTGGTCCGTGTTAGTGCGTAATTCCTTGAAATCTCTAGGTGGGGTTTCAGGGTAGTGTTTCGGTGGTTGGGACGTAATTCCATGGCCCCTGTTAGTGGCTGTCCATGGTGGTGCCCTATCTATATAATTCGTTAAGGATTCAAGGTAAGGATTGCATCCTAACACTCTAAGGAGTCAATTAGTCTCACTTAGAGCGGACTAACTCTTGTGGTGAGAGTAGCAGGAGGCTTGAAACTCATTAAGGACTAACCTTGTGTGGGGGGGATTGATTCATTGTAACACATAGCTCGGGGGTGAGCAGAGGTATCCACCACAAGTGCAAGCATCCGCTGAATCCGACCAGATTATATGTATCCGGATGAGTCGAGTCAGAGTCTAGTGTATTGCTTGAGAAAGTCATAACATGTTGGATGATTTACAAATATTGCTTGGATTGGTTCATAGTATGTGACTGCATGATAAATTGTTTTCTACTCTAGCTTACCCTACTATTTGTTGTTGTATGTTCTGTGGTATGGTCTTTTCTTTTGCAATGATCATCAACTTGTTGATGTGAGCAGAGGTGAGAGCTTCTTGTAATCATCAGGGTGATGGAGGTTCTGCTACATAGTCTGCTTGGACTGGATCTATTCTTTTTGGGTTGTGGCCCATGTATTAGTTTCCTTTTTAATTTCCTTTTGAAATTACTGTTGAATGTTGTAACTAGTTTAGTTTTGGCATCGTGGTGTGCCTAGGATATTGTAGGGGTTGTGTTTAAGACCCCATGAATGCGCTACTATACTGTTTGTGTATGACGCTTCCTTTAATTACGCTTATTAATTAAATGGGACGTTATAGGTATTATTATTGTAATTACACACACATTTTAGTTTTATTTGCTACCACTCTTATCTCTTGCAATTTTTTTTATTGGTTGTTTATTTATCAATCCAACCGAGTATTATTTGAATTCAATAAATAGTTACAAAAAATAATAAAATTTAAAATATTTTTTTAATGAAAAATTAGATAAATTTAAAAATTAATAAGATGATAAAATTCTAAAAACAAAATAGGACATTAAAATGTTTGTTTCTTTATTTATTTATTTATATATATATATATATAGTTGTATTATTATTATTATTATTATTATTATTTTTCACGGGATATTATTATTATTGTGGTATTAATATTATTATTATTAGTAGTAGTAGTAGTAGTATGGTGGGACAAACATCTTATTTTTATTTAATATGGGATTATATATCAATTATTTGCATTTTTTATTTGTTTTATTATTGATTTATCTTGAAATCTTTGAACTCAAAAAGTAGTTAGTAAAATCAGTAAATTAATAGAACTGAAAAATATTTTTTTATTATGATAATCATATTGCATTTATAATAATAATAATAATTATATTATTAGAGTGGTATTATTATTATTATTGTTGTTGTTATTATTATCACTCCGAAATATTATTATAGTGATAATATTATTATTACTATTGTTATTAGTATTTTTATCATTATGGGATATTATTATAGTGATATTATTATTATTATTATTATTATTATTATTATTATAATAGTTAGACATACATTTTATTTTTGTTTACTACGGAAGTATGTCTCAATTAATTGCAATTTATATTTATTGTGTTGTTCATTTATCTATACATCTGAGTATTATTTGAATTCAAACAAGTAGTTAGAAAAGTAATAAAATAATAAAATTGAAAATAATATTTTTATTATGAACAAATATTTAAATAGAAAAAATAATAATTAAAAAGATAAAATTCTCAAATCTTCCCGTGATCGTTACAAATTTCAACCTATCTTGGCATCTATCAAAATCTGAATCAATATACCCAATGATCTCAACCTTATCCAACCTTTGATATGTAAGTACCATATGACATTTAATTGTTTTCAAAAGATGCAATCCTAGGTTTCAAAAATATCTCCCTAACACCTTTGTAACGTACATAATATACGAAGGCATACAAAAATGAACATATATTAGACTCTCTTTTGTTGATGCATAAGGAATTTTTGCATTTCCTTTTTTCTTCAAGGAATTCTTAATTTTTAAACTAAATCTTTTTGAATATTTTGAAACAATGTTTCCCAATTGCACTAGACAAGTTGTTCCCATCTAATGTAACCTAAGATTAAAATGCGCCAAATTCCATTATTGTCCTTTTGTTGGTGGATTTCCTTAATGGCTTAGGTTTTTCTTGGAGGAAGAGTTTGTTATCATGGAACAATTTCTTGTGCAGAAAGTGTAAGTGGTGAAAGAAGTAATTAGCCAATAATAGGGGTTGAATTGGCCCTTTCTAAAACTTTAGATCTTTTTAATCTTGTAAAAACCATTTTATTTGAATCGGATTTACCAATAACTCAACACACAATCACTTATGAAACAAGCATTTTAGTCTATTGAAAATAGAGTTAACATATTGATTTCATTAAACAGAGAGTCACTTAGACAGACCAGTACTTTTCAAAAGATTAAAACCATAAAACAACATATTCAAATACTGGAAAAATTATGCAGAAAACACAATTAATGATAAACTTAGAAACAACTTGCACAACCAATCAATATTTAATTCTAATCAATAGTACAAACACAGTTACAACTCCAAATTACATCAAATCACTAGAAAACCATACAAAGATTACTTAAAACAGTTTTCTTGAAAGTTTTTAACAAAGAACAAGCAAGGAAATGAAGAACAAGCAAACATACACAAAATTTTATATTGGTTCACTTAAATCTGAGCTACATCTAGTTTGTCAAAACTACACCAAGACCATTGAATCCTAGAATAATCTAAAAAAAGAATGACAAGACTCTCACTTGGAAATCTAGAATCACACCAGACAACACCCAGAAACTTAAGAAAGACCAAACCTTAGTGATGACTCTCACTAGTCAACCAAACCTCTTTCTCCAAGTCTCTTACACCAAGCAAAACGCTCCAAGAATTCAAAGAACACTTCACGAACAACTGGAAATCTATGTAGTTCAGAGAGAGAGAATTTTCCAAAGTATTCACACTGATTTCATGCTCAATGTTAGTGATCTCTCTGAAAAATCAGACTTTATAGTTTGTCTATTAGCATATTCAACAAGTTGAATTACCTATTCAATCCGTTGATTTCACTTGACTTAAGGGAAATCAGTTGATTGAATGTTAATTCAGCTTATTGAATTTGTTAATAACAAAACTATATCAACCAGCCAATTAACCTGTCAAAAACCCATTTAACAGACTAAAAGACAGCAACTAGACACAAGATAACTATTCTATGTCAAATTGTCCTCATGTTAAGCTCCAATCTTCAAGCTTTAAGATATTTATGTGTTAGTCAGATGAAACACACATCAAGCTTGATCAACACGTCATTTCTTCAAGTCTTTATCAATTTTTCATACGACATACCAACCCAAAAGACTCCCCTTGAGCAACAAACCAAGGAGGTTGCTCCATATAAATCTCTTCTTGCAAATCGTTATTGAGGAATGCATTTTTAACTTCTTGTTGATAAAGAGACCCCTTTTGAAGATCCGCCATGGCAATGAATAGACGAACAAAAGTCATTTTCACAACTGGAGAAAAAGTATCACCATAATCCAACCCAAAGATTTGGGTGTAATCTTTGGCCACAAGACGTGCTTTGAGACAATCAATAGTACCATTAGGTTCAATTTTAATAGCAAACACCCACCTGCAACCAACAACAGATTTTCCAGGCGGTAATGGGACAAGCTCCCAAGTTTCACCATTATAAAGAGCACTCAGTTCATTGAGCATGGCTTGACGCCAACCAGGATGGGCTAATGCATCACAAACAAATTTTGGAATGGCCATAGAAGAAATAGACGAAAGACAAGCATAAAAAGGTGAAGACAATCTATGGTAACTTAAAACAATATAATGAGGAGAAGGATAACGTGTAGAACAAATACCTTTTTGAGGGCGATTGGAAGGTTACTCGGTGGAAGGGAAGACTCAATTGTCGGATCCGGAGGAGACACAATAGTTGGAACTTGAGGTGAGTCACTCCCTGGTTGTTGAGGACGATGACGACGACTATAAACTTGAAGAGGTGGTGGAGCAGAAACTGACAGCGTACAAGGCACACCTGGAAGATCACATAGCATAAGAATATTGACAAGACTAAGAAAATTGACAGTATTAGATGGAGACTCAGTGGAAGGAGAAAAACTTTTATAGTAAAAGGAAAACTCATTGAAGGTGACATCTGCACAAACAAAATAACGATTAAGAGAAGGAGAAAAACACTTGTATCTTTCTTGGGATCGCGTAAACCCTAAAAAACACATTTGTGTGATTGAAGAGACAATTTATCAAGCCCAGAACTAAAATTGTGCACACAACATGTAGACCCAAAAACCTTAAGAGGTAAGGGATGAAGAGGTTCATGAGGAATAAAATGGAATGAGGTATTTTATTATTTAAAACCGAAGAAGGCATGCGATTAATAAGAAATAGGCAGTAAGAACAACATCACCCTAAAAAGATTGAGGAACCCCACCATGAATTAAAAGAGTGTGAGCGGTTTCAATAAGATGTCTATTTTTCTGTTCAACCACCCCATTTTGTTGAGGTGTATATGCATAAGATGTTTGATGCAAAATGCCACGCGAAGCCATAACATGTTTAAAAGAATTGGAAAGATATTCACGACCATTATCACTTCGCAAAATTTTAATAGGAACACAAAATTGAGTTTGAATTTCATTAAAAAAAGATTGAAAGATATGAAATAATTTAGAACGAATCTTCATTAAAAATAACCAAGTACACTGTGAATGATCATCAATAAAAGTAACAAAGTATTTAAAACCTAGACTAGATGCAACACGACTAGGTCCCCAAATGTCAGAATGAACTAAGGCAAAAAGAGATGAAGCACTGTGTGCGACACTACGAGGAAAAGAACTATGACTATGCTTGCCTAACTAGCATGACTCACACACCAACTTAGACAACTTAGAGAAGCCAGGAATAAGCTGCTGCAACTTGGCAAGACTAGGATGGCCTAACTGGGCATGAAGAAGAAGAGGTGAAGACTCCATAACTGCGCCAACATGAGAAGAGGGGTAGAGATGATAAAGACCACGGGACTCACATCTAGTGCCAATTACTTGTCTCGAACCCCAATCTTTTAAACAAACAGAAGATTAGGTAAAGTAAATAACACAATAAAGAGATCAAGTTAGACGACTAATGGATAATAAGTTAAAAGGAGACCTAGGGACATAAAGAACATTATCAATGAATAAAAAGGGAAAAGATCGATAGTCCCAACACCATGAGCTAAAACACGAGACTCATTAGCCATTGTAACGAAGGGTAAATTATCTGGAGAGGACAAAAAGGAAAACAAAGATTTGTTACTAATGATGTGATTGGTGGCACCTCAGTCGAACACCCAAGGACCAATAGACGAATATTAAGTCAGACTAGCAAAAGATGTACCTGTGTGGGCAACAAAAGTCGTGGAACTAGAAAGCTTACGATCCTCACTCCATTTGAGAAATTTATTGAAGAGAGCATATGATGAAGGATCGTCTCGGATTTCGCGGTGAGATTTGTCTAGAATGAAAATGGGTATGAACCCTAGAACGAATGGGGGAAAATGGAGGACATCGATTTTGGGGTTTTCGGAACGGGAGGAATTCACGCCACTTGGAGGAGATTCCAAGATAAATGAGGAAGATCCGCCACTTTGAATCGGAGATTCAAATATAAGGATCGGTGGTTTTGAGGAGAACCTCGAGACTTGAGAGAAAACTCACTATTTTATAAAACTCAAATCTGAATACAAATGTGTGTCACAAGGGCTTATATACTATGGGCCGAAAAACAAAAAGGCCCAACACAACTAAAGGTCCGATAAAGCCCAAACAAAAAAAAACTTTACAAAAATTATAAAAGAGTTCATATTCTACGATCTGAATCTAATCCGAGATCTCTTTGAAGGTCTTGGGCATGATTCCATCAATTGCTTTAAAATCCTTGTGACGATATCGAACCACGCCTCCATCATTGCCTCCGGGTTGGAGAAAATTCGACCTCGAATTTTAGCATTTATTACCTACAACCAATCACACAAACATAAGTGTTGAAAGCACACAAAACCAGAATAGTCTAAAGACATAAATAAAATGCTATAAAAAATGAGATTGGAATCATGGAAGAGGCCAATCTCTTATTATCAAGGTGCTTGGAGATTGCCCTCCAGGATCAAAGATAAACCTGCAGAACACATCAAAGAGTTTCAACACAACTAAACTATCCACAATGAAACAAAAAGGAAAACAACCTATAGTAATCAGAACAGAAAAAGAGTGTCCCTGAAATCCTTCTGGATTTTCATGATAGGCCAAACACACAATCAGATTATTAAAGTTAGGTTCATGTTTGGCCCATGTTGTTGCTGCCTTTTCTATCATCTTTTCCTCACCCCATTGCTTATGCCATTGCTCCTTAATGTATAAGTCTTCCCTACGCATTAAGACAAAAAGAGATGGGTTACTAAGTGTTCCCAATGAAAATGCAATATCATGATGTGAATGAGAACAACAATTTAACACATTATCATCCCCCTTTAAGGATTTCATCTCAACCATGCATGTCAGGGGTGTGAGGAGAGACTCCTTCTCGTGTTTTTCTCTTTGTGCGTCTTCTTCCTTTTCTCTTCGCTCTTTCTCTTCTCCCTTCTTTAGCTCTTTCTCTTGTTTGGCTTTTTCCCACATTTCCTTTAGTACTCTTTTTGCGTTTTCTCTCTCCCTTTGTGCTTGTTGTCCTTGTTTGACTTCGAGCTTTTTCCTAACACTCATTTTCACCTCTTTTAAGTATACAATGTAATCTTGGAGTTTTTGAAGAGTCATGTACTTGGCGTTCCAATTAGGACATTGATAATTTTCGTGTCCATAACCTGCACACTTGGTGCACCTAATAGCACTTGTTTTGTCTTTTGGCAATGATCGTCTATCTTCATGGTGCTCCCTTCTAAGACTCTCAAGTTTTCTCAAGTTTGCTATTCAACCTTGTAATTCTAGACACAATGAAGTTGATATCTTCTATCAAGGTCGAACGTGTATGGAACATTTTGAAGTGCTCAGAATTCCTAATTCCTGTAGGGAAAGAGAGAAAACAAGAACTAACACAAAACACAGTAAGTGGTTAGCAAAAGTAATGTGGATAAAATTATCAAATGGGCCTCACCACTCCTTACGTGTTTACACTCAATTCCACTCGTGTTTCACTCTCAAAGTGTATTCACTCGCTCTCAAGTTCCTGTTCAATTCTTCAAAGAACCTCCAATCAACCCATCAAGAATTCAACATCAAAGTGAAAGACGTAACAGATCTAAGTTCAACTCAAGAGGCCAATGAAAGGAAAACTCCAAGAGAAAACCAAGGAACTTTAAAGACAAACTAAAAAGCACCAAAAGCAAGAAAAGGTTAAACCAAAGAGAGTGAATATGTGACAAACTAAGATCCTAACAACGAGAAAAGCACTTTAAAAGACAAGAGTGAATATGTGACAAACTAAGATTCTAAACAAAGTATTTAGAATTACTACTGGAAATGTGAAACAAAATACTCAAGCTAAATTGTGATGATTAATACAAACT
>Ga0214542_1010854_pt1 | contig 12936 bp, 5 predicted proteins | sample CNSS1metaG_FD_160096 | JGI IMG/M metagenome (GOLD analysis project Ga0214542, IMG submission 160096) | Root nodule microbial communities from cowpea collected in UCLA plant growth center, Los Angeles, California, USA - CNSS1 | ecosystem: Host-associated > Plants > Roots > Nodule | place: USA...
AAATACCCGTTACCCGGTGGGGATGGGGATGGGTCAAAAGTTGTATACCCGTTGGGTTTGGGGATGAGGATGAGGATGAATTTTTATTATGGGGATGGGGATGGGATCATGATACCCGTACCCGCCCCGTTGCCATCCCTATTATTATTATAGTTAGACATCCATTTTATTGATATTTACTACATGATCATGTTCCAATTACTTACACTTTTTTATTTATGTTGTTGATTTATCATTATATCAGAATAATTAATTCAAAAAAAAATAGTTACTATTATTATTATATTATTATTATTATTATTAGTAAATAAATAATTAAAAAATTATTAACTATAATATACGAAAATTAATACTTAAATTAGAAATGAAATTATTAGTATTACTATTAGTATTATTATTATTATATTTTGTTATTATAACAATTATTAACATTATTAGTAATAGTAAAATTATTGTTGTTGTTATTATTATTATTATTAGTATTATTAACCATATTAACATATAATATATTAATATTATGATTATATATGATTGTTATTATTATTAAATTTATTGATAATATTAGTAGTAGTAAAAATATTAGTATAATATTACTTTTAAATATTTATTTAATCAAAATTGATAATATTTATTTTTATTTTATTTAAATATTTCTATTACAATGACCATAAACTATAAATATTATTATTAAATTTATAAAACTATAATATCATATTTTTATGAGATAATTTTATATTATATTTAAATAAAAAAAGGTACGTATAGGTTACTATTAAAAAATGTATATTTTTTATTTATTTTCTCTCAAAAATTTTTATTTAAAGATTAATTACACATTTTCTATAAATAATAAATATAAAATCAATTATATTATTTAAAAAATACAAAAACAAAAAAAAAAAAACCGTGCATATGAACGGATCAGAGACTGGTTTTAAACTAAATTGATTACTGGTTATAATTTAAGAAACTAACTTGGCAGATTATAGTTGACCGAATCACTCACCTTCATCCAAATGATGAAATCATTTGTTTATTTCAAACTAATTAAGGGTATATATAATTAAAATTAATTATTTATTTCAAACTAATTAACGGTTTCTAGGTTAGAATTTTTTAAATTTGATGCTTGGCCAAATTATTTTGTGATGGAAGTGTACTTACTTTTAGCCGAGTTAGATTAGTCTAACACAAGACTTCGAGACATCAGTAGATCATGTTCAGAAGAACAGTTAATTATGGTTTTCACATATATAAAATATTATAAAGTTTAATTGAAAAAATTTTAAAAAATTTAATAAAAGACACTGTTTTATTTTTTAAAAAATAAATATGAATATTTAGTAAAATATATAAATATTTAATCCTCACTTCTTACACTAATAATTTTTTTAAGATTAAATATATTTGTGATTTCTAAAATTAGACTTATTTATTCATGAGGATTATATTATCTCAAATCATAGAAAATGTCATCCTAAAATTTATAAAATTTTGTTACATGTATACAAAATTCTCAAATAAGGAAGTCAATATCGTCAATAGTCTACTATAATACATTTTCACCTATAGTGTCATATGCTTTCGTACCACTAGCACGATCATAGCAAAACCCACAAATACATTAATATAAAAACCATGAACATATAATATCAGATCAAACATATGTTCAACAAATAATGACACCATTTACCATGCACACATTCCAATCACAAATAGACATTCTACGTGATAACATGATCCACTTCTAGAATATTGTTACGGGATTGACAAGTGTACCAAATCGTACAATTAATAAAGTGAAAAGTGCAAGTAACATTCACACCTTATGTAACAAACATTAATGTCTTAGCGACAAGTCTAAACTTGAATAATAAAAACCATATTGTCTTAGTAATTTTTATTATAACTTTGTATTAATGATCAAAATTTTGATGTTATGAATAATCAATGATGAACATTATGTCTAGATAGACAATCAATTAGTTGTCTACTGTAGTCTAAGTTCTAATATTATATCTAATAATTAGAAACTCTCAAATATGCAATTAAAAATTATGATGTAATTAAAACAAGAGAACAAAAAGTGATGGAAAAGAATTACATTGAATAATGAAGTCACAAAGAATTAATAATACATTACACCCAACCCCTATGAATAAGGGAGTTAGCTATAGGGAGTTAGCTACTCCTTAACATTTTGAATACTAGAATAATGATGAAGATGAATGTCTTCAACCATCAGAATGTGCCTTTACCTTCTTTCCCTTTCTCCCCAAAGGGTTTTTTTCCAAAAGGGATTTTTTTTCTACTTGAAGGGTTGTTGTTTGCGACCTCTACCAAACACCTTATTTATCGTTTTTTCGAACTGGGTTGGGTCTTCAGCTTTATACTTGATTTTGTAATTGAATATCTTGAATATATACAATTTAATCTTTGGAGATTTCATATCTTTGATATATTCTTCAAATGTTTTGATTTGTAATTGAAGTAACAAACTCAGTGGATAATTGATTTTGTTGATATATTCTTTTAATATTGAGACATCTCCACTTATTCTGTTGATAGTCTTCTTAAATCTTTGAGATTTTCATTTATCTACAAAATATAAATCAAATATTTATTTTTTCCAAATTTATTAAATAAAACCTGAAATATCTGAAAAGATAATAATAAAATAACAATAAAAAATAAAAATAAACAAAAAAATAAAACCCGCAGTCTTAGCTAGGGATGTCAAAAAAATTTTACTGATTTTTTTTCCAATGTTCCCCAAGATTGTCGTAGTCTTAGCTAGGGATGTCAAAAAAATTTATACTCGTGGTATCCGCAGATAAAATCCGCAACGGTAGGAAATTGATACCAACGGATAACGGGTATCATAGTATCCATACCCGTAGGTACTCGTACCCGCTATACTCTAATTTAAATTAAAAAAATAAAAAAACATGATTAAAATATTAACTAATTGATTTTGAATGAATTATTTTTTTATCAATTAGTTTTAAAAAAAAAATATTTCATATAAACTGTCATTCAATACTATTTAAATGAGTTATTTGGACTTTGTTTAAAATTTATGAATGTTATGTATTGTATTTTATTTGAATTTACAATTAAAATATGTTGTTAAATATTTATTTTTATTTTTTTGTAAATACCTTGGATATCCGTAGATATTAAAAAATTATGCGAGTACCCACATAACGGATACCCGACGAATATATATACAAATACGAGACAAATATTTATTCAGTAGGGTATTGCGGAAAAAACCCTTGCTCATGGGTTAGGCGGAAACGACACCAGCGTGGCTAGTTGACGGTGCTTTTGATCGCATCACGAAGGCACCAGTGGCTAAGGCGGGACACATAATTGGAGGAAACGAGATCCATGAAAATGAAGAAGCCCTCGCATTGTGCAGGAAAAGAGGCGTTCGTGGCGACAAAGATGCCGAAGGGGCTTCCTGTAGTGGTTGATGTTGCCGGCGACAACTTTGTTTGAGCAGGAAGGAGTGGTTGTAGGAAATGAGCTTCTAGTTCACATGGCCACAGACTTCCTTTAATGGCACCTTGAGGAAGAAAAATGGTGAATTAGGATTTATGGAGAAGGAGAGACAATTAGAGTTCTTTTATTATGCTGATAAACTTTACAATGGGTCAACTAAATTGACTCAATCTCTCATTACTCTTATTATCAAAATATAATTATTATTAATCATTAATATTTTAACTTTGTAAATATTAAATTTAAATAAATAGAATAAAAAGTTTTATATATACAAATATATTAAATTATAATTTCAACATTTATGTAGAAAATAAAATTGTTCCGCCAATTCATACTTTAATATCCTTAAATAATTTAACGATAAATCATTTATTGATAATATAAATCTCATATTATAAAAATGTCAATAATTAATAATAATAAAAATCTTATACCGTAAACGAAAAAAATTTGGAATACTTAAATTTAAATGAACCAAAATTTCTTATAATTTTTTTTAATAATTAAAACTATTTTTATTAATAATAAAATGAATGAATTAATTAATTAACATTAAAATTAAAAGAATAATTAAATATCAATAATTAATAATAATAAAAATTTGATATAAAAAAAAGAAAAATTAAAATAAATATTTTCCTATAACTAAAATTAATTTTCAGAATAAACTTTTAAAGAATGAATGAATTAATATAATAATTAAAAAATTAAAAAATATTAATAATTAGTAATGGTTAAAATCGATATTTTAAAAGAAAGATTTTGAAAGAATTTTTTTTAATAATTAAATGCTATATTTTTTTAAAATAAATATTCTCCGAAAAATAATATTTAAAATAATTTTTTTCCTATAAATATTATATATTTTTAGGATTTCATTTTTTATTATTCATCTTAGTTATTTTTCAGTTTGATTGAATTGATTATCAAAGATTTTAATTAGTTAATACAAAATTATTAGTCTTAATAAAAAATAATTAAATATCAATAATTAATAGTGATAAAAATATAAAAAAATGTTAAAATATTTTTTTACAATTAAAATTATTTTTAGTAATAAAAAAAATAAATGAGATTATTATTTAATACAAAATTTAAAAAAAAAATAAAATATCAATATGAATAGTGTAAAAACAAATAGTAAAGAAATTTTTTTTCTATAATTAAATTAATGGAGACCCCTTTTTTCATTATTCTTTCTTTCTCTCCTCTGCCCATCCACTAAACTCATATTCTCACTACAACCATTACACTCTGCACTCATCTTCTCATTTTTCCACTTTTCTCTCTGACCAGAAGGCTTGAGCTCCCATTCTGATCCATTCCTCTCTTCCTGTTGCAGCAAGCAAATATGAAATCAACATAGAACCCCTCCACACAGTTGAGTCTCCTTCCCATTCACGTAAGTCCACTTCAATTTCCTCCTTTCTCTGTAAATTTTGAATGCTGGAACCTCCTCCTTCTTCTAAATCGAATCACACTCTAAGTTTATGCATTCCAGTTCCTAGGTTGTGCATTTGAGGTGCCCCCTGTTGAAAGTTGTTCTTACTAGTTGGTGATTGCTAGAGGTAAGGGAAGCCAATTGTTCTTCTTAAAATTCGTATGGAAATCATCTTGATGACTTTGATTGCATGAATTTGTGCTTGTTTGATGCTTGGATCACTTGTTTATGCTGGATTGGGATTTTTGGTATGAATTTTTGGGCTTTGCATGTGAAAACAAATTGGGAATCTGATGTTTTCGCCCAAGCGACTAGCTCTCGCCTGAGCAAAAATACTAGAAACTCAACCCTATTTTTGCGCAAGTTGTCGCCTAGGCGAGCTGGTTTCGCTTGAGCGAAGGAGACTCTCGTCTAAGCGAAACAACTTAGCCTGAGCAAGAATTCGCTCAGATTTTTAATTGCCCTCTGTTTGGAGCCTCGCTCAGGCGAGAGTGACTTGCCTAAGCGAGATAACTCTCTTGCTTGGGTGAGATCTTCTAGCTTGAGCGAGAATCACTGCAGCTAAGTGTTTAATTCTCTATTTTAATGAATGAAGCTACATGTTTGAATGTTAAAATGTGAAATTAGCCTATGACATGCTTGAATTGCTATGACTAGTAACATGTATGGTGGATTTAATTTGGATTGGGAGAAGATGTGGTTGAACTAGGATTTCAAGGGAGATTCTAAAGGGAATGTTTTAGTGTATGTAAGGACATAAGGATTCACTATTGGGAGTATCCTGAAACTCCAATAATCATTCAAGCTCAAATAGAGTAGAATGGATTATGTCGTGAGGAGTAGCAAGAGGTCCTAGTCTTTGGACTTGATCAAGTCTTAGACGCGAAGGGGATTTATCATGTGAGTGGTTGGGTGATAATCCCTTGAGGCCAAACTCTGCAGAGTTTGGGAACCATCACAAGTGCATGTCACCAAGAGGTCCAATGTCGCTTACATAATCCAGATATTGAGTCTAGAGTCATGTATTTGTGTTGTGTTGTGGTGGTTTAAGTAATCTTGGTGAATGTGAGAAATCTTGCTTGGTATTCATAATTGAACTGCATGTTTTCTTTTAATTAAGTTAGCTTACCCTTCTTGTCTGTGTTTGTTCTCTTTGTGTGTTTTCTCCTTTGCAATGATCACCTACTAATTGGTGTGAACAGAGAAAGATTCAGGCGAAGACACTCCCCTCTTGGACAGGAGTTGATCCGTAGCATGGGATATCCATCAGTAGTTTTTGTTTCATGTTTTGCTTAAATATTGGATGTTCTGTTAACCCTTTTCTAGCATAGGCTGTAAATATAGTTGGTACTTATATGATTATTTTTGGATGACTGTATTGATACTCTATATTGGCCTGTCCCAACCATCTACTTTGCTTGACCATGATATAATGTTTTATTTAGTAGCGTAAAAACTATTAAATGGGATGTTACAAATTATATATTCTTTAAATAAATGTTTTCTTATAAAAGAAATTAGAAATGATTGTTTTTCCTATAAAAGGTAATTTTTATAGACTTTAATTAATTAATAAATAAATTAAGAATAATAAAATATCAACCATTAAGAATAATAAAAATCTCATGTTAATTGAAAATAAAATTTTCCCTGTAATTAAAGTTATGTTGCACAATTAAATTAATGAAAAAATAATAAAATTTGAATAATTAATATTGAGAAAAATTGAGAAACAAATTTGGAATAAATATTTTTTTTTATGATTAAAAGTATTTCTAACAATCAAATTTAAAGGAATGAATAAGTTAATTATCATAAAATTTTAAAAATAATAAGTAATAATGATAAAAATTTTATATCATGAAAAAAAAAATAGAATAAACATTTTTTAATAATTAAATGCTATATGTTATATTCTTTTTGAATTTGAGTAAACATTTTTCATTAATAAAGCATTTTTATGAATGTTATTTTCTTTTGGAAGATTTTTTTTATTTAGTATTTAGGTTTTAATTATTTTTAATGATTGGATCAACGACAACATTTTTCAACTTATTTATTTGTCGGTAACTAAAATTTGCATTATTGACGAATTTATTTGTCGATAATTAAAATTTTAAAATTCGTTGATAAAATTTCATCGGAAATTAAAATTTTTTTGTAGTGATAAATATTAATTTTTTCTAATAGAAAATAAGTTGGAAGAAGAAATTCAAAAAAAAAAATATTGCTATGAATATTTATGCCACAAAGAAGGTTCACCACAAAGATCCCTATCTTTGATAAGAACCAAATAATATTGACCTCACAAAGATCCCGGTCTTTGATAAATCAAGGAAGATTCGCCAGAAGATCTTTGTCTTTGATGATAACTTTGAGGCCTAAGCGAAGAACAAATGAATCATCTCTTTAATTAAATAACTTCATTAATGACTGAAAAATGATTACAATTGCTGTAGACCTTGGTATTTATAGGCCTTAAAAGATAAAAGAGAAAAATGAAAAAATATAAAAAAACACTATCAAAAGATATTCAAAATTATCAAAAGATATCAAAGATATCAAAAGATAACAGAAAGAAAAAAGATAAGTTGGATAATTTACATAATTAAATTTAACTAATAAATTTAATTATATAAATAATTATTTCATTGTATGATCTTCATGTATTCATGTTTCTAATGCCAAAAGAGCCTCATCAAGTTCTTATTGGTGTTATGAAAAAGAAAAGGATTAAGAGAAAAAGACGACACATAAATTTACGTGGTTCAATCAATGTGACCAACGTCCACGGGGTAGTTTAAGAGCTTCTTATTTCTGAATAATAATAGAGAGATACATGATACTAGGGATGGCAATGCGGGCCGACTCGACCCGTTTAGGCCCGACCCGCATAAGGCTCGCACAACGCGGGCTGGCTCGCCTCGCCCCGCATACTTTATGCGGGCTAAAAACACTGGCCCGCCCTGCATACTCCTTGGCCCGCAGGCCCGCGGGCCGGCCCACTTTTTTTTTTTTAATTTTTATGATAAAACTTTCAATGTTTAAAAATTGGGAAACTTTAAGAAGTTCACAAAATTATGTAAAGACTTTGGGGAATTAGATGATAAATTGATAATTCAACATTTTCATCATATTCATACTATGACATACACAATGTATTCTTTAAATTTTAGCACATTAAAAATTATATAATACTTATCTTTTCAAGTTATACAAGAATTTGAAATGTTAATGCAAGAGTCCATAAAAGAAGTAATTAATATACACAAGTGCAACTTTTTTTTTTTAATTTTATGCGGGCTTGCGGGTCGGCCTGCGGGCTAGCCCGTGCGGGCCTGCAGGCTCACTATCTTGGCCCGCCCCGCGTTTTTTCTGCGGGCCTGCGGGCCGGGCTCACCAGCCAGACCCTAATTGCCATCCCTACATGATACATATGCCTTTTAGCCTTATAAAAGGATAAAAATAACAGCCTCTTTAAACCTCATTACAACCCATAAAGATATGAAGTAAAAGAGATAAAGGGACAACATAACATTCAAGGAATCTTAACTATTCTCTTGCCTCTTCACCCCGAAGGGTCTCAAGCTATGCAAACATTCACCAAGTCCAAGCTATGCTTAAACTTGGCATAAGACAAGGGCTTAGTCAACATATATGCTAGATTGTCTACGGTGGATATCTTCTCTATGGAGAACAATTTGTTTTCAATTACATCGCATACGAAATTTAACCTGACATCAATATGCTTTGATCTTTCATGATAAATTGAATTTTTAGCCAAGCATAATGCACTTTGACTGTCACAATAGAGTATACGCCTTTTCACATTCAATCCCAAGCTATCAATAAGACCTTGCAACCATATACCTTCTTTGAATCTTTAACCTCAAGCTCCACCTTTTGATGAACTCCCTTATTCCTTGCAATATTTTTAACCTTATATTTTTTGCCAAACATAGCAAACTCATTAAAATTAACATCTCTACTAATAATAAACCTTTTAGTTCTATTATTTTTAGTACACCATAATCTATATATCCTTTGACAGCCGTAGGATACCTAAGAAATATACATTTCATTGCCCTAGGCTCTAATTTACCATTATTCACATGAGTATAAGTAGGACAACCAAATATATGTAAACCAAAATAATTAGAAGGTTTACCAGACCATACCTCTTGAGCAGTCTTTAAATCAATAACAATAGATGGGGACTTGTTCACCAAATAGACAGTAGTATTAACTGCTTTAGCCCAAAATTCTTTTGAGAGACCAACATTTAAACGCATGCACCGAACACGCTGAAGTAATGTTTGATTCATCCGTTTAGCGACACCATTATGTTGTGGTGTATGTCGCACTGTAAGGTGCTTGACTATACCTACTTCTTTGCAGTAATCATCAAACACTGTATAGTAGAACTCCAGTCTATTATCTAGTCTTAGAGTCTTGACTTGTTTCCCAGTCTGTTTCTCAACTATAGTCTTTCACTCCTTGAACCGTCCAAACACTTCATCCTTGGTCTTCAAAAAATACACCTAAACCTCTCTAAAATAGTCATCGATAAACAAAATACCTGCATCTTCCATGAGACAAGACAGGGGAAGGACCCTATAAATCTGAATGAACATATTGCAATTTTTCATTGAAGCGTGCTTACCGTAACAAAATTTCAGCCTACATTATTTACCCATAACACAAGATTCACAAAACTTCAATTTCCATGTCACCGCTCCACCAACAATCCTTGTTTACTTAGCACAACAAGACCATGTTTACTCATATGATCCAATCTACGATGTCATTATTTTGTATTATCAACATGTTGCTTTAAGGAATGGGATACATACACCGTTCCCTGAAAGGAATGGCCAAGCATAACATAAATTCCATGTTGTAGCTTCCCTTTCATGACACTAAAGCACCTTTGGAAACTGTAATTTGTCCATCTTTTCTTGAAAAATTGTACCGTTGTACCCTTGTTTATCTAAGGTACCAATAGAGATCAGGTTCTTCCGCAAGCCAGAAACATACCAAGCATCAAACGTTCTAACAATGCCATCATACATTTTTATATGCACAACACCATTGCCTTTCACACCAAGCTCCTCATCATCTCCCAACTTTACACTACCATTCCATTATTTAAATGAACTGAACAACTCCTTGTTAAAAGTCATGTGATAAGAAGCACCAGTATCCATGACCCATGTATCATCAGAACCAATAGTAATAATCGTCAAAACATCTTCACCATCTCCTTCATCTGAGTTCTCACTAGAGACAACTGCACTAGAACGAGTAATAGTTACTCTAGCATTACTATTTCTTTCTTTCTTCAATTGTGGATAATTCTTTCTTATGTGCTCTAACTCTTTGCACTTGTAACATCTCACTTTCTTTGACTTTGAAAGTGAATTACCACGCATATGACCCTTGATATTGTTTCCTCTTTCCATGCTTTTGCCTTTACTAACTATCCAGCTTGCTTCATCCCCATTAGAACTAGAGATTCTTCTTTTCAGTTCTTTAGATTCCAAAGTGTCTTTCACGTTATTGACAGTAATACTATCCCTGCCATACAACATAGTATCAATAAAATTTTCATATGATTTCGGTAGAGAACATAACAAAATAATAGCTTGATCATCATCATCATCAATTTTAACTCCAATACTCTATAGATCCAAGATAACTCGATTAAAGTTATCAAGATGCTCTCGCAAAGATATATTCTCAAACATCTGCAAGGTATAAAGACGTTATTTCTGATACAACTGATTGGTTAGGGATTGTTTTTGGAATTTATCTTCCAACATCGTCCACATCCCTATCGCCATTGTCTCTTCACCCACCTCTCTTAAAACTTCATCAGTCAAACTCAAGAGAATCAAACTGTGTGCTTTTTTTCCAAAATAAAGTTCTTCGCATCATCTATCATAGTCACATGTAATTGATTTGCACCCTCTAGTGCTACAACGCACCCCTGATACACCAGAATTGCCTTCATCTTCAATTTCCACAAAGTGAAATCATTTGATTCATTGAAGTATCAATATCAAATTTGTACGAAGACATTGTGTTTCTCTATAGTAGGTCCCTAATGTAACCTAGAGCTTTGATACCAATTGTTAGGATCGAGCGTTTACCACTAGGTCAAAAGCTATAGCCAATAGTCAGGGCACAACTCTTTTTACTTAAGAGTGTAACAACCCAAGAGCCACGATTCGATTGTGACCCAACCTACTTGACCTTTGCCATGGAACAATTGAGGTAACCTGCAACAATCTCCCCCTCAACAATTGTCCGACTAGGAATCCCACTTGGATTATGACTTGACCCACTTGGCCTCCGCCACTAGACAACTGTGCAACTCGTACCAATCTCCCCCTTAACAATTGCCCACCAAGAATTGAAATCGTGACCTTGACTCTGATACCACTTGTTATGACAAGATGAAAAAGAAAAAAAGCTTAATAGAAAAAGACGACACACAAATTTACGTGGTTCAGTCAATGTGACCTACGTCACGAGGCAATTCAAGGGCTTCTTATTTCTAAATAATAATAGAGATACATGATATAGATGCCTTTTAGCCTCATAAAGGATAAAAATATTAGCCCCTTAATTTAAACCTCATTACAACCCATAAATATATGAAGTAAAGGAGATAAAGGGACAACGTAAAGACATCTTAACAATTTGGTATAAAATTAATGAAAAGTAATTAATAAATTTTTTGCTATTTTAAATCTATGATAAATGTTAAATGATAATAACATATAATACACTTTTAGTTGTGACACTAATGCAGGGAAGTAAAATGACAGCGGTTATTTTCAACTTTTGACTTCGGGTGCGCACCCGAGGCATATACTGTCGAGGTAAAAAGACACTACTTTATGCCTCAATTGTCAACCCAAGGCATATTTGAATCGTTACTGCCTTAGTTTCCACCAACCGAGGCCTAATGAAATATCATAAATTAAAAAGAATTTAAATACCCCACTAACCTTCACTACACCACATCTCTCACTCACAACACTACACTTTTTCTCTTCTCTCTCACAGGGCCTACTCAATACACCACTCTTTTTTTCTCATTCACGCACACTACACTCTTTTTTTCTCATTCACGTAACCCACCCATCACACACTCCTCTTCTCTCACAATCATACACTCTCTCATGGAACCCGCACCATACACCCCACTAACCCACACAAAACCCTCACTTCACTCACTTTACTGTACCACTCATGTACCCACAATTCTCACATTCACGTTCACACTCCTCACAACACTCTTCTCTTTTTTTTTTCATAGTAGCCACACACTAATCCATCCACTAATGTGACACACTCTTCTCTCTTTTCCCACAACACCCATGCATGATGCATGTGCATCACTCAAACACACTCTCATCTCACTGCACCCACGACCTAACACTCACACCTCACTAAAACAATCACTCACGGAACCCAAACCCAACACACACACACACACACTCACTTCTCACAGTACCCACACCTGCATATAAGATTGAAAATATAAGAACACAAACAATGCAGAAAATTAAATCAAGGCAAATCCAAAAACAACCCAAAACGTAAAAATAAACATACAAAGGAGCGGGATTGAACGGAGGCAATGGCAGCGGCACCGAAACAACCTCCTCTATGGTGCGGTGCAGCGGCGGTGCAGCGGCGGTGCAAGCGGACTGAACGGAACGACGTAGTGGACATTGGTGATGGTTGGTCGAAGAAGAAGAAGATGTAGCGGCTCCTCGACGGTGCAATGGCAGTGCAGCGACCCCTTGACAGCGTAAGCAGAACGAACGCCGCAGCGAAACAACGGTGATGGTTGGTTGAAGAAGAAGAAGATGTAGTGGCGCTGGAAACCTCCTTGACGGTGCAATGGCGGTGCAGGTGGCACGAAGGGCTGACGCGTAGTGGAAGAGTGGACCAGGTGTGCGGGACGCTCG
>Ga0214542_1010855_pt1 | contig 12934 bp, 6 predicted proteins | sample CNSS1metaG_FD_160096 | JGI IMG/M metagenome (GOLD analysis project Ga0214542, IMG submission 160096) | Root nodule microbial communities from cowpea collected in UCLA plant growth center, Los Angeles, California, USA - CNSS1 | ecosystem: Host-associated > Plants > Roots > Nodule | place: USA...
AATATATATAAAAATAAAAATATTATATATATATATATATATATATATATATATATATATATTGAAAATCGATGAAATGTTTTTAAAAATGTTTAGAGAATGAAAAAAGTTATTTTACGTGTAGATATATAAAAGATATGATAGATGTGTATTAATTATATGTTGATATTGTTTAATTTTACAATTGATTTAAGAGTGAATTTTAAAAAAGTTATTATATCATCTTATTTAGTGTGATTGTATATATTGAGAGGTCTATTATTTAAATAATAATTTTTGATAAAGTAGTAGTACTATTTTTATTATGAAAATTTTATTTATCATAAAGAGAAATGTAATAAAAATTAAAAGTTATCAAATTATTTAAACATTTAAAAATAAAATTTAAAATTCTTTAATCAAACACTTAATTATTTTTTTAATTACAATACAAAAATTTAAATTTTTTTAACTTTTAATCATAATAAATATTTATGTTAATTAAATATTTATTTTTCCACTCCCACACGGTCAATTGCCGTATTATAAAAGTTTATTTACGAATGGATCGTTTTTTAATTAATTACTATTATTAATACTATAATTTTAATCAATAATTATATTTTATTTTAATATTTTTTTCAATTATTAATGTTATTTTTACTATTGTTATTTGTTATTAGAATTATAATCAACACTTGTATTTTATTTTAATTTATTTCTTTATTTATTAATATTATTATTTTAATATTTAATGGAGGTTGAATTTGTATTTATTGAAAATTGAAAGATCTATTACATTTTATTTTTGTACGGAATCATATTATTATAGAATATGCCTACATTTTACTTTAATAATGACTCGTGCACACATATCTCATTTTAATATAATATACATGTATTTTTATTTAAAAATGTTATCATCAATTTAATGTTGTATTTATTTTATACGGAACCATATTACATAGTATGCCTACATCTTACCTTAACAATAACCTATCCATATGTGCATATGCATTTCATTTTAATGTAATATACATGTGTTTGTATCTACATAAGTTTCTATTTAAAAATGTTAACATCAATTTTATGTTATATTTATTTTGTATTGGACCATATTACATAATATGCCTGCATTTTACTTTAGCAATGATTTGTGCATACGCATTTCATTCTTCATTCTAATCTAACATTCAAGTGTTTATATGTACATATATTTCTATTTAAAAATTTTAACATCAATTTTATGTTGTATTTAATTTATACAAGACTATATCACACAATATGCTTACATTTTACTTTAACAAGGACATATGGATACACATTTTATTTTAATATGTGTTTATATCTACATGTGTTTCTATTTAAAAATTTTAACAACAATTTCATGTTGTATAATATTTTGTACAAGACCATATTATACCATATGCCTATATTTTACTTTAATGAAGACTCGTGCATATGCATTTCATTTTAATATAATGTGTGTTTATATGTACATGTGTTTCTATTTAAAGATTTTAACATCAATTGTATGTTGTATTTAATTTATGCGGGACCATATTACGTAATATACCTATATTTTACTATAATAATGACTTGTGCATACCCAATTATATTTAATTAAATCAATAATATATTTATGAGTGTTAGTAAGGCTTTGTTCAGAGCGAGTTCCTTAAGTGGATGACCTTGAGAAGATTCCTCTTGATAGGTAGCTCGGTTTGTTAGTGCAAAGTGGCTTTAGAAGAAGGGAAGGGAGGATGAACAGAGTCTATAGACATTGTACATTTGTGCAATTATAAAATAATTAAAGCAAGAATATAAGGAATAGATTGCATTCACAAATTTATATTGGCTCACCCCACACACTAAGACCACATCCAGTCCTCTAAGCAACTTGCTGAAGATATTTGACTAATAAAAACTCTTGATTAGAACGAGTATCACTCTCTCCAAGTTACAACGAGTATCATTCTCTCTAGGTATCACGAGTATCAACATCTCTAGGTATCACGAGTATCAACCTCTCTAGATATCATGTAAGACCCGAGGGATTTAAATAGTTAATTAAATAATTATTTAATAAATGCGGGTAGTAGAAGCCATTAAGGCATTTAATGCGGACTGTTATGATGTGGAAAAGTATTAGCTCAAATGGTTGAGAGTACTTAACTAGGTGAGAGGACTTGGGTTCAAGCAAGTCCTTTGTATCCCTTTTTGTGATATTTAATCTATTATTATTTTAATAAGATGATATGGTCATGGAGAGTGATGATATAATCGTAAGATTTAATGAATTACTATGAAACATGACTTGGTTGAATTGGTTGTGTAATTGCTTTATGATTGAATGGTTATGGGTTCAAACCTTGGTGAACCTAAACTCATTCTCTTTTTGCTAATTTTAGTTTTGGCATGAATTTGAAGGGGCAAGGGAAACCCTAGCTAAAGGAGTAGCCAAGGGTGCTGGAAAATCAAATAGAATAGCCAATTGAATGACAATTAAAACTAAGTTTTAAGGCTTTTCATTTTTACTAATAAACCATCATTAAGGTACCATTAAAGGGGAGAATTGAGGGAGAAGTAGAGCCCTCTTGAGTCTGTCATTTTGAGAATAGTGAGGAGGGCTTTTTACAGAGGAGAAACGTGAGGTTGGGGGTGAAAAAGGTACTGGTTTGGAGGAGGGTAAAAGGGAATCCATTGGTGATCCAAGGAAATTCTCAAGTCTACTCTTAAGCAAGGGAAATCCAGGTTAGGGGAGTTTAATTATGTGTGTTGTATGCAATCTATATAATTTTGTGTTGTTCTAGATGAATGGGTTGTATTTTTTTTTTGGAGTTTTGTTGAATCTTGTTACGTTTCTGGAAAATTCTAGAAACCGCCTAGGGGCATTGAAGGCTCGCCAGGCGACTCATGCCTCAAGAACCCATTTTCTGGGTTTTCTTCTATGCACCGCCTGGCGGCTAGGTGCTGTCCGCCAAGCGACACAAATTGGCTTGCCCAATTCTCTCGGATTTTTGGTATTTCAGTGATGTGGGGACGTTTGGAGTAATTCTTATGATATGAGAATAATTGGTATGCTATAATGTTATTTGTAAATGCTTAATTGGTGGAACATTGCATCAACTTTCACATGAATTGGGGATTTAGGGTTCATGTGGGGATTGGGAATGAAAAACATGGATGATCTTTATGATTGGTGCGATGTTTATGTGGAATTGACGTTAACATGATTATATTATGAAACCTGAATGTTGTGTGCACGTGAAAGCCTGTCAGTCTAAAGGAGGACTGAAATTGTGGTGTTTGTGAATCATACTGGATGCGGGAGAAATCTAGCAGAACCCAAATTAGCACGAAACCTCCTGGCGGCACTTAGATTGCCGCTAGGCGACACATCGGGACAAAGGGTGTCTTGAGATGATTTTTGCGAGTTGTGTTCTTTGGGGTTCGCTGGTGATTTTTTTGTGCAAATTGGGTAGTGGGCAGGAGTTTCCTTCATTTGAAATGGGGGACGGGTGAACATTTTTAATGTGTGTAAGGGAGAGTTGATAGAAATCAAAGGCATGGAATATGAACTGAAACATGTATGAGTAGGTAATAATGGAGATGTGTGTGGTAAGCTAAATAAAGTTTTATGAGGACATGAACTAAATTTATTTAGAAGTTGTACTTACGTGCACTATGTTGGTTGGGTTAAAAGATGGAGGAATATTCAATTTGGTAACATGATGAGTACGTAGTAAAATATATTATAAATTTGAAATGGGGTATTTGCAATTGTGGGAGTGGGTGCATATTGTATTGCAAATCGGTATCAGATCATAATTGCACATAAAATGTAGGAATGGAACTTTACATGAAGGATAACCAAAGAATAGGTGAGATTAGATAATACTTGAGATAAGATGCATGTAAATTGGAGATTGGCCTGGGCTGCAATGATGATATTTCTTTTCTTGGGATAGTTGGGTAAATTACGATGGTGGTGTTAAGTTTAATGGAATGTGGCATGTTTCAATTAACAAACGAAGGAGAGTATGGTATGCATAATAATGATTGATTGAGTGACATGATTAATTGTGTGTCTGGTAATCTAGATATGGAACTGTGCCTGGAGTGCCATAATTGTGCTACAATTTATATGTGTTGTATGATTGGAGTTCTTTGGAATTTGTTTAAGTACCAAAAACCAGTAGCATTTGCGCTACTGGTATGGCGCCTAGTGGCGGGTAGCGAGCCGCCAGGCGGTAGGGTCTCAAAATAGTGGCAGTAGCCACTAACTATGAGTGGTGCCTGGCGGTAGGGTTGGGTCCGCCAGGTGGTGACGGAGCAGCGAAGCTCCTGTTTGGCGCTTGGCGCCTGGCGGTGGGAGATGCCCGCCAGGCGGTCTAGAACCAGTTTTTCCTAGCGACGTTTAAGCTGCACCAGGCGAATTAACTGCTTTGAAACTAGTTGTGATCAATGGACTTGAAGACTAAGTTCACATACCTTTGTGTTTGGGCTTGATGGACTAAGTCCAATAGGGATCTGGGATGTGCTTGGTGGTGGGATGCATGATGGGCATGGAACTGTTTAGTTCCCATCGGCTGCTAATGGGCGAGGAGTCCTTAGTATGGTGATTACATGCATCGGATGCACGATCTGCAAGGAACGGTTACGTTTCCGGCGACTGCTATTGGACGAGGAGTCCATAGTATGGTGATTGCGTGCGTCCCTGGGTCTGAGCGAGGAAGGCTTGGATGTTTTGCTACAGGCGAGGAGTCTGTGGGGCAGGACTATGAGCGGGATAAGCTCGTAGGGTCGGACCACAAAAGGGATAATTTCGTGGGAGCACAGTAAAGTCCCAAGACCTAGTTTCATGCATATGACTCATGAAGGACTATGAGATCATGGATGGTAATTTGAAAGGATAAGATAATTATGTAAAACCTTTTTATTGGGGATAGGTGTCATTTATTTATGGGTTAAATATGTTTTTGGTCTCTTAACTTTCAGTGAATTTTGGAATTAGTCCATTTCGAAACTTTGGACCAATTTAGTCCTTCATCTTTTGAAATACGTGAATTTAATCCTTTTAATCAAATTTTGTTAGATTTATTTGATGTTTCGTACGCATTTCAAAATTATATTTGAGTTGTTTATAATGTTTGACACATTTTTGCTTTAATGTTAAGTCAAATACTATTATGAAACACGCTTGAAATGTCAAATAAACTTAACAAAATTGAATTAAAAGGACTAAATCCACGTATTTTGAAAGATAAAGAACTAAATTGGTCCAAAGTTTAAAAATAGAATAATTCCAAAATTCACTGAAAGTTAAGGGATCAAAAACATATTTAACCCTTATTTTATATATATATATATATATATATATATATATATATATATATATATGTGTGTGTGTGTGTGTGTGTGTGTGTGTGCATAGCTCACCCTATCTGTTTGCGTGTGACGATGATCGGATAACTTGTTATCCGGGAGCAGATGATTTGACAAGTGAGCCAAGAGATGCTTGAGTTCAGAGAGCGGGATTACATGAGGACTTTGAAGATTTTTAATATTTTGATAGTTTCCATGTATTTGAAACAATTTTCCATTTCATTTATTTTATAGTTGTAATAAATTTTAAATCGCGAATAATTATAATGTGTGCGATTTTATGGTTTTAGTTTTTCGCGTTTTTGGAAAAAGTACTATTATAAATGAGTTGTGATAATAAATAAATATTTTTTTCTTTTTCTCATTTTATTGTATTCTTTTTATTATTTTAAAAGTAATATTCCTTAGGGGTGTTACATATCACGAGTATCAACCTCTCCATGTATCACGAGTATCAATATCTCCAAGTTACATGTATAAACCTCTTCTAGTATAATCTTCTTAATCTCTCACTAAGATTGAGAATTCTCAAATGAAATAACAATAACAATTCTCAAATTAAGAGAGTACAATTAGAGTTCACTGGATATACTTTAGAGTGTGAAAGATTTTACAATGATGAATCACATAACCCAGTATTTCTCACAACTGCTAGAATTTGACTATGATTGTGCATATGAATATTTTACTCGTTCTTGTTCTATCTTTGTTCATCCATTCATTCATTTTTCTTCGTCTAGGTCTTGATATTTATAATCATGTTGTAGAATATTACCATTGATGTATTTCTTTTCTCATAATATTTTCTCTTTACTATAATATCTTCATCTAATATTAAAGTATTGATAATCATCATAGTATTTTCATCATCAATTTATCCATTCTTTCCTTTCTTGTATTTCTTCAATTTAAATTTCTTCATTCTTCAATTCATATATTACCATTGTGGCTTTGAATGTAATCTTCAAGCATTTTGAAATCTTTAGAATATTTCCTTGCTGGTGATTGATTTAAATCGTATAAGATATTCTTCAATAATTGCAATCTTCAATCAAAGTATATATTTTTCATATATTCTTCTTCTTCTTCTTCAATCAATTTGATTTCTTCTAATCCTTAATAATAAATCTTGATATGATACTTGTTCATTTAATCTTCTTTCTCAACACTCAGATTTTCTTTTGATAAAATGATATAGCATGCTTAATTCTTTGTCTCATTTGATAGGTTGTTTGGTACTCTTCTAGACTTAGTATAGTCACTTTGACTTTCTTGTGTTGTTTGGTCAAATCACATTTGGCTCATCTACTAACTATACTTGACTTTCCTTTGGCCTGGTCTTACTTTTACTTTTACTTGTTTAGTTAACTTCATTCAACTTTACTCGTCTAGTCAATATGACTTGTATGGTGCATAAGTTTGACTTCCATATAGTTTGGTCAATGTAGTTGTTTGGTAGGTCTATTCGTCTATTGACTTCATTCTTCTAATCACTTCATTGACTTGGCTCGTCTAGTAGTCTTGACTTCTGATCAACACAAGTTACATTATCAACTTTGACTTGTTTGGTCAATGTTTTTGACTTGATTCGTTTGGTCAATGTCTTTGACTTGACTTGTCTAGTCAATGCATTCATTTGGTGAAGTTTATTTTGTTCTGACTCGTCTAGTCAACTCATGTGACTTTAATCATCTACTCTTCACTACCAGACTTGTTTCATCTACTTTTTATATTTCATTTGTTTTTCTAATTTTTCTTTTGATAAAGCTTGCTTGAAACTTATGAACAAACATTAGATAATCAAATATAATTACATCTTATATTGGGTAGGACATTTAAACAATGTCTAATGGGTACTTAACATAGTTTAGTGATGACCAAGTCTAGTCTAGTCTTTGTATGAGTATGTTTTACATACTTCTGTAGTTAAACTAGAACTTATCATCAAAACTTGCTTTATCACATTAGCATCTGATGGGGTTTGTAGCATCTGGTTCTAACATGGTTGAGTGGAGGGTTCTTAGAGTGTTGAAGTCAAAGGATGAATGTCTCTAGGTAGAGAGCTCTATGAATTGTGTTTGGGTGTGTCTGTTTGTGGAGGCTCTTTGGAGTGTCGAAGTCAAAGGATGAATGTCTCTATATATAGAACTCTATTCATTAGTGTTTTATACTTGGTCCTTGAATGTCAAGGTTGGAGTGACTAGCTTGAAGGATACATGTCTCTTAGAGTGGTTAGTTCAAAGGATGGATGTCTCTAAACAAGTGACTCTTTGAATCGGTATTTGGTTTGCTTTGATGTGAATTTTGATTTGTGTTATGGAATGAGTGTTGCATGATATGCTTAAGACTCTTGTTGGTTTACTTTTATGTTAGCTTACTCTTTTGTATGTTTTGTATTTGTGTTTGTGTTTTTTTTACTGCAACGATCATGTACTTTACACAAATAGAGGATAACTCTAGTGGTGATGCAAAGTAGTAAGGGATGAGAAGTGGAGCAAGACTAGATGTTGGACGGTCTTAGAATTTTTGTTTCACATTTGTTTTATAATTTTTTCAAGTTAATAAAGTTTTGGGATGTAAAACACAAATTTCTTTTTGTTATGAATTTTTACAGAGTGGAGAGAATTTTTTTTTAAAAGTAATTATTTGAAATAAGAATATTATTCTTGTAACTATAAAACTTTGGAAAGTGAAAAATTGGGGTGATACAATGTTAATGGCATGAAAAGATCCTAGTCTCAGTGAGAGTGATAGTTCCATAGAAATGACAACATTTGTTACATCCATTTGTTTGAAACAAATCATTACTCGTTGTCCAAACTTTACATTGAGAATGTACTATGAACTTCAATTATACATTTAAAATATACAAATTTAATTATATATAGTAAATGTATTTCTATACATACTCGTAAGAAGCCTATAAGAAAGAGATGATACCATTACATTCTTTAGATGCCAGTTTTTAACTTTTAATCTCACTAGTGTAAATTTATCCCTTTAGGCACCACAAATCAAATCAACCAGAGATATAAAACTTAACAGACAAAGGAATAAATAAAACTGCTGTAAATAATAAAAGGTATTAAAAATATGTTATTTAATAAGTATTAAATTTAAAGATAAAATTATTAAATACTTAAAATAATTTGTGTTGTGAATTTAAAAGTTATTTGAATCTTAACAAAATTTCAGTGTGACCAGGATCAGTATATACTGTGCTGTGTAACACAAGTTGGTCCTGTCTTCACCTTTTTCCTCTCTTTTTTCCTTCTTTCCTCAAGGACAACCATGTGCTGCTATGTTTCACAACTTTGTTTTTTCCCATGAAAATGTGTCCCTGTTTAAAATGCTTACGTAAGCAACTTTACTATTTGTCACAAACCTGTGTTCTATGAAGTACACTGTAACACTGTCTTATTCTCTTGTTCATTACATTCAACGCTGCTACACATCTTTCCTTTCATTATTGCACCGATTCCTTTGTCTCGTTCTTCATTTTTCTTAGTGTTAAATAAGTGTTTCTCAAATTAACCTCAGAGATGCGTTACGAAAAAGAAAAAGGCACAGATATCACAATTCTTTTAACTTTTCTTTTTTTTGTTTGCATGAAAACGTTGAGTACAAGAGATAAATTACCTAAAAGAAAATATCACACAATGAAGGAAATACAAAAGAAAGTGCTTAATACTAAAGGGTATTTACCAAAGGATCCCTTGTCTTAAAAGAACCTTCGATCTACATAGGGTCAAAGGACAGACATTTCCTATTACTATGTCGTTGTTGCAATATTAACTGATTTTGCTTCCAATTATGTTCCTTTTGAACCCATGAGAGGATATTGAGTAATAACTCAAATGGTGGGGTTGCTCCTGAATGATCCAAGAGCCTTAGCAGCACCTGCTCTCAAGATGAATTGGTGGTAGAAGGCTGCAATGGCTGCTCCAATGAATGGTCCAACCCAAAACATCCACTGAACAAACATCATCAACAACAACAACATATCAGACAACTTTTTATCCTTTGTTACCTCACATGACATGTTACAAATTTTAATATTTGATCATAGTACAAAACAAGCATGTTGTTGAATATGTAAGAAAACAGTTACTCACATGATCATCCCAGGCCTTCTCTTTGTTGTATATGACAGCAGCACCAAAACTTCTAGCAGGGTTAATACCAGTGCCAGTCACTGGGATGGTTGCCAAGTGAACCATGAACACAGCAAAACCAATTGGAAGTGGAGCCAGAACCTTCAAAAACAAAAGACAAGCACAATAAGAAACTTATTATTTGGTTCAGTTAAAGCAATAAATGTAGAAAAAAAGTTGTGCCAAACATATGAATCCAAATTGATTATAAAGATTATTGCTATCTTTGGTGTTATAGGAAATTATGGATAAATGTGGCTGATGCAACTGCAACTATGGTCTGAGAGACTCAAAAATTCCAATTAATGTTGCACATAAATTGTGGTAGCAGACCCTTCTCTAAAACTAGTTAATAAAATAGGAAAAAAATGGAAATGGAAACCGATAAGCATTTGGGACAGATGGGACATACCCCATGTGAGGAGCATGGTTTCCTTTGTATATTGATTTGGAGAATATGAGAAAGTGTATGGAGAAACCCAAAGCTGATAATGACTAATGAGGATGATGCTGGAAACTCTCACGAGATTTGCCAGCTTGGGAAAATGGCATTTAGCATGAATGACACTGTTCTGAACACTTTAATTTTAGGCCTTAAATTTCCACATCAACAAAGACACATTTGCTTCCGAGGCAAAAAAATGCAGAAGGAAAGTCCTCAAAGAATCCACTTTTCTCAAAAGAAGAAAGAAAACAGAAAAGATTCGTGTGACAAGGCTGTGAAAATCAAATACCTCCACAGAATCATAAATGGTAATGGCCTAATGGGTCCATATTTGAAAAGAAATGGTAACATTTCACTTCAACAGAAAAACATCATGCATTTGGAAATTTTGGAGAAAGAAAGGGATAGGTTCACCACTCTAGGATGCTTAGATGAATTTTAAGTCAAGAAATATACCCACTTTCTTGTTTTCATGACAAGAACTAGTAATAAAGGAAAGCCAAGCCAAGCAAGAAAAGTGGAAATTTTCATCTACAATGAATGCTGCCAGTGCAATATTTATTACGGAAGAAGACTCTAGAAAAAGTAGCCAGAATAAGGATATTTAGATTACAAATTGAAAAGGAAATCCAACTGGCTAACATCTTTAACTGTTTCAAGAATATTGAAAATAAAGCTTCTATAACTATTAATGATAGCAAAGGTAATAGTAAACATAAATGTTGACTGTGCCAAAACTTTTTATGCAAATGGATAGCATAGACTGTAAACTGCTCCATTTCAAATGGGAAATTGTTGAGTGGCAGCAGGTAGAACTGCTTAAAAATGGGTGGAATATTTTTTATTAATTGTGAAGTTTACTGAATCAGGAATACCTAGTTGGTGTGAATCTTGGTAACCATTTCAAGAACTACAAATAATTTTCTTAATTACTTAAATGGCACTCTACCTAGTTTCACTTAGAAAGCATAGCTAGATGCTTGAAGTTCAGATATCTAATAATAACTAAACCACTTCCCCTCCACTTTTTCGTTACCAATAACCAGTCTAAAGTAATTTCAAGGAACTTTAAGCTTCTATTTAAAACCAGAAAGAACTAAGAGTGAATCCGTGCTTGCTCAAAAGCAGGGTATATGACTATGACTATATGCTATGAACTTAGTATGCACTGTACCATTTAATCATTGCTTTCAGCACAACTCATGCAAGCAGCAATTTTCTCTATCTAAGGTTAATGTAACAAAAAATGTATTTTTCAAAAGGGGGCATAGAAGCACAAACAAAACTACAATGCAATAAAAAAATTGAGCACATACCGGGACATGAGAATCTCTAGCGTTTCTCTTGGGATCTGTAGCAGAGAAGACAGTGTAGACCAAAACGAAGGTTCCAATGATCTCAGCACCCAATCCAACACCTGTGCTGTAGCCTTCACTGAGCTCATTGGCCCCACCACCATACCTGTTGTAGTAACCCTTTTGGAAGGCCTTCACCAACCCAACTCCACATATGGCCCCCAAACACTGAGCCACCATGTACATTATAGCCCTTATCAGAGACACCTTCCGAGCCAAGAACAGTCCAAATGTCACTGCTGGGTTTATGTGACCCCCTACACTCATCACAAAATTCAGAATATTAAGTCACAAAATACCAACATCCCAATTTGAAGGCTTTAGAAGGGGAATTACTAAGCAAGAAAAACCACAGTTTAAGACCTAGAATTCGAGCTCAAAGATAGCAACTTTCCCTCTTTGGGTGCTGAGAAAGCAGAAGATGAGAAGGAAAGCAAACCTGAGATTCCAGCAGTGCAGTAAACAAGGATGAAGATCATGCCACCGAAAGCCCAAGCAATGCCAAGAATGCCAACCCCACCACAGAGATCACCACCAGCCTTGACATCACTCTGGCTCTTGTAACCAATGACAGTGAGGACTGTGATGTAAAGGAAGAGGAGTGTGGCAATGAACTCAGCAATCAAGGCCCTGTAGAAGGACCACTGTGTGAGTTCCTCACCATCAATGAAGGGTGCTGGAGGAGGGTCATGGTAGTCCTTTGCAGAGAAGGAACCACCCTCAACATCATGCTTCGCCATTACAATCTGCAACCACCCTTTTGACACTGATCAAGAACCTGAAAGAGAAGCTCACAGAAAAAGAAGAAAGGTTGTGTTTGATTTGATTAGTGTGAGATGAGAAGGGGTATATATTGAGGTGATAGAGTGACGTTGGAGCATTTGATTAGTGCCATTTTCACTGCAAAATAAAGACAAATAATAAAAGCAATAAACTTTTTGTTTTCGGTTTGGCTTTCACCGACCTTGTCCCCACTTTCACTGCACCACCACCACCTCCGTAACATTCAAATTTGTATCTTTCTGTTTCTCTATTTGTTTTGTCATTTTCTTCTCTTTGTAATCAATATGTCGCACTTCACTTGTTTTGTATCCCTTCCTTTCAAGGTGTCAGTTTTCTTCTTCATCTTCCAAGTTTACCAACTTAACCTTTAAAATTAATTTTATGCTTTTTAATTAAGACACAAGAAATAATTATCTTTCCAAATGAGGGTAAAATATTTGTTGGTCCTTAAAATTTTTGGAATATATTAAATATGTTTCTAAAAGGATTTTGTATTACTTTTGTACGGATCTTAACCACAAGTTTTGGAGGGGCCAAATAGTATAATTCTTTGATCATTAAATTGTTGAATCATTAGTATAATGTTTTAAAAATTGGTTCTTCTAACTCAATAATTTGATCTTTAGTTTAATGTTGTCAAAAATATAATTTATCTTGTTTCCATTTTCACGAATAGCTTCACTTTTATCATTTTTTAATAATAAATCTATTCATTTATTCTTCATCAATATACCTATTTTAAAAATAATATTAAAAATAATTTATCATACCTTACTAAAAAAATTGAGAAGCATAAATATTAAAGAAAAAATATAGTATAGTTAAGTCAC
>Ga0214542_1010865_pt1 | contig 12925 bp, 5 predicted proteins | sample CNSS1metaG_FD_160096 | JGI IMG/M metagenome (GOLD analysis project Ga0214542, IMG submission 160096) | Root nodule microbial communities from cowpea collected in UCLA plant growth center, Los Angeles, California, USA - CNSS1 | ecosystem: Host-associated > Plants > Roots > Nodule | place: USA...
TTAAAAAATTTAATAAATTATTATATTTAAAGGGTAAACTTGGTATTTTGAAATGTGGACACAAAAAGGAGAATCCCCTTTATATATTGTTATAGATAACTAACACTTATATATTAATTTAAATAATAGTTTTTTTTCTTAAAACATAATATATTTTTTTACAGGAAAAAGAACAAAATAAAAGTTGATAAGATTAAAGTTGTCCATGCAAGAAGGGAAAAATAAATGAGAGGGCATCTTTTTTCAATTCATCTTTCTTTTTTTAGTCTATCTTTTGGTCTCTTCTTCTTCTTCTATTTATGTCATCTCCTAGGTTCATCTTCTCCCTTCTCATTAACACCATTCATTTTCTCCTATTTTCTTTATGATACGCTCAAATCACATAATCCAATCACAATACAAAAACAAAAATTATTAATTCTATAATTTTATATGGTGATGAATCACAATGTACCATACAATTCATCGCAAATCGTACAATATGAGGGTTAGGCTTATTAATAGTTACATTCAAATATATAAATAAACAATATTATATTTAGATTAAATACTTTTTAGTTCCTCAATTTAAAATGACTATTTTATAAATTTTTTCATTATAAAACATAATAATTTTTTTAGTCTTTTGATTTATACTCTTTTCACTATAAAACATAATAGATTTTTTAATCTTTTGATGTATAATAAGTTGAAATTGGTCATAAAAAATAAGTATTATTTTTTTAATCACCCGTTGGTATGCTTAGTAGAAAAATCAACAAAATTATTTAAAATCAATATGTAAAATGTAGTCTTTCAAAAGGCATAATTATTTTTCTTTTTGGTTTTTTGGAAAATAATTCGCAGAAATTAATTTTGAATATTGATTTTTTTTAACAGACACCTGATGGATGAATTTGCTGGAAATAAGACATTGATGACTTTTTGAATATGTCCGTTTTTATTTTTATATAAAATCCCTAATATCAAAGATAAAAAGGCTATAAATTTGTTTCTTCTTTGCAATAAATTTTGACGGGCGAGTGAGGGAATAGGAGAAAGAAAAATCATGTTTTTCACTTACTAGGTTAGGGCCCATACATTTTATTTTCTTTGAGGAATAAAATGAGAATACAGATTTTTTTTAAAGATCAATAGTTACTTAGAACAAATATAACCGTTTTTAAAAACTATTTTTTTATATTTTGAAAAGTTAATAAAAATTTGTATTAGATTGAGGGAACAATCATAAAACCATTAAGGGATAGTTTTAAAAATAATTATTGCTATATTAAGTTACAAAAGAAATTATTTTTAAAAAGGTAAATAATAAATATTGATATATTTTATTTTTAACATAATATAAAAGTTATCATTTCAATAAAAAATTTAATTTCTTTAAACTATTAATGATTAAGAAGTGTTTGATATTTAATATTGATTATATAAATCTTTAACTTTTTCATTAATAAATACGTATGATCATTATTACAATAAAATATATATTTATTTACTTTAGCTACTAATAAAAGTTAAACAAAATTAATGAAATTATTATTTATCCTTTTTAAAATCATTGATTTACCTTTTCTCTTTTCTTTCTTTTTGGGTTAATTTTGTATCTTATGTTCCTGTCATTGTTCCATTCCCACTGGACTCATCCTCCATTGTTAATGCGTTCTCTTTCTTTTGTGTATCATCTTGTATATAGTCATGCAAAACCTAATTGATATTTTAATATATAATTTTAACAGTGTAAAATAATTTACATTATTTATGCATATAGTTTATTTTCGTAGAAAAAAAACAAATAAGAAAAATCGATGGAAAACTAGTTTCGTAAATTAGAGGGAAGTTGAAGGTCAGTAACGTATTAACAGTGCAAGAAAAAAAGAGAGAAAGGAATACCACACAAACGTTGTTCTCTCAGTTTGTTGCGGAGAAAAATACTAAGAACGAAGTTTGCAAATTGGAATATATAAATATTTGCCCTCTCAACACTGTGATTTCTCTCTCTTGGACACGATCCATACCTAACCATTCAGCTCTCAGAGCACCACTCTCTCACTTCTTTCTCGTTCTCCCTTTTATTCTTCTTCTTCGCTGAACCACTTTTTTCCTAACAGCAATGGGAGACGAGAAGAAGCCCAAGGCTCCTGTTTCCGGCGTCTGGTCTACCGTCAAGCCTTTCGTTAATGGCGGAACTGCGGGCATGCTCGCCACCTGCGTCATTCAGCCCATCGATATGATCAAGGTGACGTCAAGTTTTCACCTTTCTGCGCTTTTGCACTTGATTTCCCCGAATGGTCTTCTGGGTCTCTCTGATTCTTGCTGTTTGATTCAGATCTGTGGCCTTTTTTGTGTACGATCCCTTTTTATGTGTTACGAGTTTTGATTGATTTGATGGGTTTGGTGGTGTAGGTGAGGATTCAACTGGGGCAAGGATCCGCTGCGCAGGTCACTTCCAACATGCTCAAGAATGAGGGAGTTGCTGCCTTCTATAAGGTTTTTGATTTTGTTCCCATGTTCTTGTTGTTGATGGGTTGTTTTTCCATTTTATCAAATTATGGGAATTTCTTCGATTGGTGGGATGATTTCGGCTTTGGGTTTGGACGGTGATTCCAATGTAGGATGCTTGTGTTGTTGATATTAGTATGGCTAAACGTCGTTTGTTGTGTTTCTTTCACTTTTTTTGTTTACATGCTATAGATCTGCTAGTGGAAGTGAATTTTGCATATGTGTTTGTTGTCTAATGGTGTCTAAACCGAATCACTTTTGTAGGGTCTATCCGCTGGATTACTCAGACAGGCTACATACACCACTGCTCGTCTTGGATCGTTTAAGTGAGTCGTTTGTGACTTTAAGATCTTAATGAAAAATGATAGTTTTTAGTTTTTGTTGTTGAGGTTTTCTTCTATTCTATTCCTTGAATTCTTTATACAATGATAGCTTTAATTGCTTAAAGGTGTGTAGCAATTTTGTGGTTTCAAAGGAAATACCGAGTCTAACTTGATGGTTTTAATGATGTTTAGAATCTTGACAAGCAAAGCAATTGAGGCTAATGAGGGAAAGCCTCTGCCTCTGTATCAGAAGGCTCTGTGTGGGCTGACTGCTGGTGCTATCGGAGCAACTGTTGGTAGTCCAGCAGATTTGGCACTCATTCGGATGCAGGCTGATGCAACTTTACCGGCTGCTCAGCGCCGTAACTACACAAATGCTTTCCAGGCACTCTATCGAATTGGTGCTGATGAAGGGGTTTTGGCCCTTTGGAAAGGTGCCGGACCTACTGTAGTTAGAGCCATGGCATTGAACATGGGGATGCTTGCATCCTATGATCAAAGTGTTGAATTCTTCAGAGATTCTGTTGGTCTTGGTGAAGCTGCTACTGTGCTTGGTAAGAAACCATATCTCTATTGTCATGTAATTTTGTTTGACTTTTTTGGCTTTAGCTTTATATCTTATTATAGAATATATGAGACACAGATAATCTTAAATGTACTTTGTAATAATGATATAAAGGTCAAATTACATTTAAAGGCGATTGTCTCCTGAGCACATTTCTGTTGTCAATAAGTTTGTCTCCCTTGAGCACCCACTTGAAGATAACAAAGAGGATGAGAAAACATTTTCCAGCTGGTTTTTTTTTTAACTCGATTTTGAAACGATTTTCATAACATGATCATGCTGTTACCTTGTTCTGTTTTCTATTATTTAGGAACTAAATTTGTTGACCACTCTTCTCGGATTTTTATTGTCAGCTTCTAGTATGCTTTAGAAGACAATATCAGTGCATATTTTTTATAAGTTCGTGCTATTCAGGCTAAGTAAGTAAAAAAGAGAGTAATTGCTATATTTCTGTATGTCGTTACCAAAGTAATTCACCCTTTTGAAACTAAACACTGTTTATGAATTAATTTAAGGTTTAATGCGTCAATATTTGTTTAGCTGTATGCAACTAAGCACACTATTCATCTGGGCAAACACTTCTACTTGATAACTGTAATTTACCCAAACATTGTATGATTCATAAATGTTTGTGTAACATCTCATCCTTAATTAGTTTATGTCTAGATTAAATAATCCCTACAATGTAAATAATATACATAATCATTAATCCATATATTATTAGTAGAATCATTGATTACTTGAAAATTATATCTCTTCAAAATAATTATTAAATTTATCTATTAGGAGAAGTGTTAGGTAGAGAGAAACGAGCAGTAACTGGGATTTATCTTAAGAACTCACATTATGATAACAACTATACTAATAGTAATAATAGATGCTGGACAGTAGCTCCTATCCTAAGAAGATCAACAACAGTACTCTGAATTTGCAGAAAGAAAACAGGAAATACTAAATGTGAATTGAAAACAGAAACTAAATAATGATAGGTTTCTAGACATCAGGCTCTCCCACTAACCAACTCATAATTTTTCTCACATTACCCTCATCTCTCTAGATGGTCCCCCTTTCTTTTGATTTCTCCCACTCCTACTGATTCTTAATATTTACGTCTTACAATCACTTTCTGCTAGCAACATTGAGCCTGGTTCTTATGTTTATACACAATACTTTGTGTCCATGATTTCTTATGTTTATACTTGGGACAGGGGGGATTGCATATTCAAATTTTCTGGCACTTGCATTTCTGTTGCCGTCCTTGCACAATGCCCAAGCTGATATTTTGCTTGTTTCTTCTTTCTGCATTGAATTTGTAATTTTGATACAAATTCTGAGTCTTGGTTGTTACTGTTGTAGGATATTGAAACAGGTTAAAATATCTGCCAAATATTTTATTCTCACTGTTGCCAACTAACATTTGTTCATCTGTAGGTGCAAGTTCCGTTTCTGGATTCTTTGCAGCAGCTTGCAGTTTGCCATTTGACTATGTGAAGACCCAGATTCAGAAGATGCAACCTGATGCTGATGGAAAATATCCATACACCGGGTCTCTTGATTGTGCTGCCAAAACCTTCAAAGCTGGAGGACCTTTCAAATTTTACACTGGATTCCCTGTCTATTGTATTAGGATTGCTCCTCATGTCATGGTAATGTTCTTTTCTGTCACATGTTATGCATTTGAATTAATGTTACATTTAAACGGTTCAACAAGTTTATGTTTGTGATATATGATTGTGGTTATGCAGATGACATGGATCTTCCTGAACCAGATTCAGAAATTGCAGAAAGGCTACGGGTTGTAGTTCTTCATGCATTTTGTGTTGAATTCAAGCTTTGAGCATTGAATAATTTGTTGGCTGTGCTAAACACCAATAGAGCTGATCATTTTTTTTAAGTTTATTTTATTAATCATGCGACCGAAGCGAGGGATTTGCATACAAAACATTGTATTAGTGATACATAGAATTGGATGCGGCTGGAGCAGAATAGTATAATTCCATTTTTAGCATTGAGAAAAACTTGTGGAGATATCTAAAACTAGAATAAGCACTCTATCTCAGACACCCTCTCAACGAAGTTTTGTAATTTTATTCCACTTGTGGAAGTATTATTTTCAACTACATTTTTTCTAATTTGTTGCAGATTTTTCCTTTATCATTTTTATTTATTACTGTCTTTCTTTGCCATAACTACTGGCTAAGGAATCAATAAATAATATTGTTTTTTAAACTAAACCCTGCTTAAAACGCATTGGAAATTGTAGTGAAAGCATAACAAGTGTTGTTTCTTGTGGGTTTTTTTTGATAAGATTGAGTTTGGTTAAGGTGAAGTTGTTGGACGTATATTTTGTGAGATTATTTCTAAATTTTATGTCTACTTATTGCCTTTTATCGTTTTTTAAATGGTTGAATTTCATCAGTAAGTTCTCCTAACGGTTAATTTTTAGTTGATTCTTATCGTTGGTCTTTATTTTTAAAGTGTATCTCTTCATTGTTTAATCCTTTTAATTGGTATTGTGTTTTTGTAGATGTTACCTTGATATTCTGTCAGATGTTTCTTTTTCTGTATTATCTTAATATTTGGTATGGTTTTGCAGTTGCATCTAATTTTTCAGCATTTTCATTTCGATTATTTGTACTGGGAAAACACCAACATTTTTCATGAAAATAATTTTCTTTGTTAAGTATTTTCAGGTTATTGCTTGGAAACAGCTTTAATAGATAAATCACTCTTCTTTTTTTCAATTAGTATTTTTTGATATATGCTTTAACTCGCTAGTTTTTGTTTTTCACCCGCTGTTTTGGTTAAACTGATGTACAAATTATCACGTGAAAAAAATAAATATTACAAATTTAAAGATTGTAATAACGCTTCTCTGCGTCGAGAAAACCGCGTGACACAAATCAAAATCACTTTATTACGAAAATAATCGCTCAAAAGGTTAAAGGTGCTTTAAAATTTGAAAACAAATCATAATTAATTTTAATATTTAAATGAAATCTAACCTAATCATAATTAATGTAATTTATTTTATTTAAAAGGCAAGAATTTATAACTATTATATAATTGTTATAATATTTTATTTAATATTTATCAATAAAAATAAAAAATAAAAAATAATAAAATTTTAATGTTATTAAAAATTAAAATATAATTAAACATAAAAAATTTTAAATTAATAAAAAAATCAACAAAAAATAGAATTAAACATTTAAAAAATATATAAAAATAAAAATATTAATTTGAGATTTAATTAAACTTTTTAAAATGTTTATTTTTATTATTTAGAGATTTTAAAAGATATTTTTATCTTTATAAATTAATTATTCTAACTTTTAATATAAAAATGATAAAATTAATACGTATTTATTATTTTTTAACCCGTGTTCTTAAGATACAAATTAGTATTATCTAAATATTTTTAAGAATATAGTGAGAATATATTCCATAACTGTATATAAGATATTTGTAGTGTGTTATGTATTTAAATACTATGTAATTATATCATTATTTTTATAATTTAGATTATTTATTTCTCTGTTTTTTAATTTTAAAGTATAATTAAAATAAAAATAAAAATGTATATAGCAAGGCAAACTCCTTTTCGTTGATCCATCTGATCTGATGGTCTTAATTTTGCCTTTTATCAAAGTGACGTTAAATGCAAGTCCAAATTTGAAACTTTTCACTACTTTTTAATTGTTTGTATTGATTATTCTAAATTTATCTGTCGAATTTGTTGATCCAATCTAATATTTAATTATATTTTCCTTAATTTCAATGATCGTTACTTTTTATGACTTAGTTGGAAATAGTGTTAAGGAAAACATAAAAGGAAATAAATTGTTATCACTGCTAAATTTAAAACATGACTAAATAGATAGAACATAAATAATGAAAGTGCCGAGACGGTGGAGAAATAGATTATATGTAAAATATTATATTACACTTCTACGTTTTTACTTTTTTTTTTTCATTTCCTTTAGGTATATTACATTATTTATATCTATATATATATTATTTTTATTATTAGCTTTTTAAACTTAAAAATTTTGGAGGTTTTCATTAAAGTATATGTTGTTGTTGCTTAGTCGGCACTTTCTACAAAATAGCACGGACGAGTGAATATATAATTTATATAATAAATTTTATAAGTAAGAGAGAAATATGACATACTATTAAAATAATAACATCTAATCATAATATTCCATTAACTTGTTAAATGTTATTATCATGCAATCATAGTTTATGACTTGGTAAGAGAAAACATTGTGATGGATAGTAACATAAATGTCTCTTTCGTTTTGTTGACTCCTCGCATTTGCTTTGCAAGTTCCAGTTTGTGTTTATGAGAGGCAAATTATCAAAAGAGAAGTCAAATCCCTTGAGGATTACGCGTTAAACAAGTATTATATTATTTTTTTCTCTTAATTATATGTCGTTTCTTAATCTTCTGGTTTTCGTGACTATATATATAGAGTTAAACATCCTTGAATCTTGCCACCAACAAAGAAGACATATATAAAATTTTGCTTTATAGTTGCAAGCTCATTGCAATATTTGGAAAGAATGACGGTGAGAAACATTATATGTTGTTTTTGTGTTCCTAATTTCTTCTTAATTAGTTCCTTGTTATTATCTTTGCACATCATCATGCACATAACGTCTATTTCTTTCGTTTCATCGTCAAAAGTTTAAGTATGTTATACATTAGATATTTTTGAAAATCATAATAATTATGCAAACTCAAAAAACTCATAAAGACTAGTGTAGAAAAGTCATTTATACAAATTAAAAAACTGAATTTGAAATCAATGCAGAATGTTTTTAGTTTCTATACCAGTTTTGTGCTGATATAGAATTTTTTATACAGATTCTAAAATTGGTATAAAAAGTCCATTTGAGAAGTAAAATTTTCGTAATGAAATTATGATTAAAGCATCTGATAAAGAAAAATAGTAGAGATGAAATTAAGATGACATCTCAGACAAAATCTCCATTACATTTAATGTTAACCTTGGACTAATCAATCATATGGTTTGTTTGTATATGTTTAACTTGTGTTCTTTGTTTCTGCTTTTCTTGTGTTCCTCAGATAGTGGAGATGTGTGTGCACATGGATTGTCCAGGTTGTGAGACCAAGATAAAGAAAGCTCTTAAAAAATTACGTGGTATATCTATATAAAACCTTAAACTTGTCAAGACTCTTTTATCACGTGGTATAGTTGTGTTTTACACATGAATTTTGGTTACATATAGAAGTTTATATTTGAGAGCTTTATATAAATTTGAGCTTATCACCACCTCACTAATCACTAATACGAGTGAAAATAAATTTGAGTTTATATAAACTGTGATTGAAAAAATTTTATAGGAGTTGATGATGTGGACATAGATATGAGGCTGCAAAAGGTAACTGTGATGGGTTGGGCAGAGGAAAAGAAGGTACTGAAAACAGTGAGGAAGACAGGTAGAAGAGCAGAGCTGTGGCCATATCCATACAACCCAGAATATCATTACAATCATTGTGGAAACAACTCTTACTTCGCTTCTTCTTACAGTTATTACAAGCATGGATATAGCTATGGTGAAAACTTTGGCTATTACCATAAGCCAATGATTGATGAGAAGCTCATTTCTATGTTCAGTGATGACAACCCTCACGCTTGTTCAATAATGTAAAACACACATTTCTCATTTCTTCATTCTATGTTAAACTTTTTCCCATCTATAGATGCATTTGGTAAGTTTGTAATGTATATAAACCAATATATGTTGTTGCTCTTTTATGAGAATTATTCTCTGAATTTTTTTTTTTCAATTTTCTCATATAATGTGTGTACTGTTCCGGTCGTCTAGAGTCTAACTTGATTTTTGAAAGATGAATGAAACATCTCAAAATTGGATCCAAAAATTAAACCTAGATTTGATTAGAAGACATTATTATATAGAAGAGATTATATATTTTGTTAGTCTATTATTATGTTTCTAATTACTTTATCTATAAATTAAATATTAGTTTTCAGGAACTGTTTTGACCTAAATACTTCTTACATGAAGTTGATATCAATATAGAGTTAAAGTTTATGGGTCAAGAAAATTGAATCTAAGTTTGTCTTGTAAATAAATGATATTTTATTAGAAGATATGATTGTATAGGAGAGATTATATTTTATTAATATGCTATTATTTTTGTGACTACCTTTTTATAAATTAAATATTAATTATCAGTATTAATGAACTAAACTATTTTAACCAAATACTCTTTACTTCACATTTGGTCAAGGTTAACAAAGTTATTCATACTATTTTTGTTCGAAATTTTTTACCGGAGACAATACGCTAATTAGAGCAATTCTTTTGTGATTACGCTTCTCAGATAATCTTTACCTTCTTCTTTGAGATTTTTTTTTTTTCATTTTTGAAACTTTTTCTCCTTTTTTTTCCTATGACAATCATGGATAAATTCAACTTATACATTCATCCTTATAATCATGGATTGGAATTTATTTTTCACCCTTTGTCCAAAAATCATTATAATTTCGGAAAAAGTGATTAAAATGACACTAATTGGTAATAAAAATTAATCTTTTAATAAGTAAATAATAATAATATTAATAATAACAAATAATTTTATATAAATCATACAAATAAATGTAATTTAAAGCTGGTCTTTCTATAATAAATTATGTCTCTTTTAGGAATGATATAATCATATTAAATCTATACAACATGTGGAGATACAATAAAAAAATAAATCAATTTTTAAATATTTTCATGTAACTATTATTCAATTTGTTAATAATTATTGACAGAAAGAAGATGAACATCTTTCTCCAATAAGGAGTTTTGGTGATGATGATGACTTATGAAGAAGTATGGAAGACTTGATGATGATGCATGAAAAAATGTTAAAGACTTAAGAGAATGCTTTGATTCAAGAGATGCTTTGAAGACTTAAGGGTTTAGTTGTTTAGGTCTTTTAATATGTGTATGTTATTTAAAATAGTTAAATTAGTATGTCAAGAGTCAAAAGGCAAAACCCAATTAGTAGAGAAGAGAATTTTATTTATTTGCAAAACTCACTAAAACTCACTAGAATAATCGATTATTCTTAGTGATAATCGATTATCTTAGTTAAAACTGATTTTTGAGAAAAGTCTCTGTGATAATCGTTTATAACTGCTGATAATCGATTATTGATAATCGATTCGATTATCACAGCGAGAAAAAAGTTTTTAGAAAAGTTTTTGTGATAATCGATTATCTATGGTAGTTGTGACTTGAATTTTCATATTCTTAACCTAATTTCTAAATAGGTTTCTATAAATAGAGTGGTAGGCTTTCATTATCAAATACAAAAGTTAGATAAGTCTGAGTAGTTAAAAACTCTCTGTGGAAAGTCTTTGAAAAACCTAGTGTGGGTAAAGCGATAACTTTTATTAAGTGGGATCTTGAGTGATTGAGTGCTGCTGCTCTTGCTAGGAGAAGTCAGTCATCCTTTGTGTGATTCAAAGGAAATGTTCATTCCTTGTTGATTCAAGGAAGGTGTTTTCATCCCTTGTGGATTTCAAGGGAGGTGTTTTCATCTCTTGTGTGATTCAAGAGAGGACTTTTCTATACCTAATCTTTCTTATCATTGATTGTAAGTTTGGTTTATTTTAATGATTGAGTTAATCTCGTTTTTTAAAGATTAATAATTGGACATAGGGTCTTTTGATCCGAACCAGTATAAATACTTTGTGCAATTTTTGCTTCTGTACTCTCTTTATTTTATTGTGTTTATTAAAATAAAAGAACGAATTTTAATTGATCTTTGATATTAAAAGGGAAAATTTTAAAAGCACAATTTTTATTAAAAACTCAATTCACAATCCCTCTTGATTTTTGTCCAAACGCATAAACATTATGCTGTGCGATATCAACAATAATAACTTATTTTAAAATACTTAAGTTATATTTATAAATATTGTAAATATCTGAAACAAATTCATTTTTATCATGGATAACACGAATCACATTATTTGTAGGAAAAGAAATAAGTGACATGGGAACAACAACATAGTTTTCTCTAAAAGTAACCGATGGTGGTGCAATGCTCCTATTGTCCAAATCATCCTCAAAGAATATCGCATTGTGTGAGAAGGAAAATAAAACCTGCTACCATAAGAACCCACATCATAACCAATGAAGAAGCCACTAACAATCTTAGGATCAAGCTTTTTCAACTAAGGATTATAAGGTCTCACCTCTACCTTATAGTCTCACACATGGAAATGTCTCAAACTTGGCTTCTTCTCAAACATAAGCTCTTATGGAGTCTTTGGAATAAACTTACTAGGTACTTGATTAAGAATACATACAAGAATCCTTAAAGTGTCTCTCCAAAGGAAATCCGGTAGAGAGGAATGGCTCAACATACATCTCACCATTTCTAAAAGTGCGTGATTCCTTCTTTCTACAAATTCATTTTGCTGAGGAGTACCAATCATATTCATCAAGACATCTAGGGAAAGGTCCCAAATTTCTTCTCGTCTCATCATACTTGCCATATTACTCTCCACCTTTGTCAAACCTCACACATTTTATCTTCTTTCATGTTTTTAACTCAATAACAACTTTGAAAGACTTAAAGGAGATTTATCCATTCAAATATGGAATAGTTGTCTATAAACGTGATAAAATACCTATATCCACCCATGGAAGTGGGTGTAATAGGTCCACACATAATCTGCAACACATAATCACGTCTCTTTGCACCTGTATTTCTTACTTTTGCAATAAGTTTGCCCTTAATGCAATCAACACAATTATCAAAATCAGAAAAAATTCAAATCATGCAAAATACCCTTTATTATCAACCTCTAAATTTGAGGCTTTGAAATATGTCCTAGATGTCTATTTCAGTATGTATAACCCATCACATAAAAATTCTGAACCAACAATAATTGAATTGAAACAAACAATAAGTTTACCATGACCATATTCAAAAATGTAGTCACATTTATCAAAAATGAAACTAAAATCACATTCTTTCTCACATAAAGTATGTAAACATTTTTCAAAACAAAACATGGTCGGAAGATAAATTTAAAGACACTACTTCTATGTGATAATAAGTTACTTATAAAATGTTTATTTTTATAAAAAGTCTAGTAACATATTTTTTGATTTTCTTACCACGTACTCTATTTTATTTACTGAAACTTACTAAAAACTATAAAATTTGTCAATTTTGTTAAAAATAGTTCTGTCTAATACTCTTAACCACAAAGGGATCTGAATTGATTAATGAGTTTTTCACTTACTTAATGTGAATCTTGAAGGAGTCTTTAAGGTTTAAAACTCAATTAATCAATTTCGCAGTTCTGGGTTAATGGACTGTTTAAATCAATCAAGAAAGATTATGAGAGGGAAGAAGGAAGCAAGACACACAATTTATACTGGTTCGATTCAAAAAGAATCTACATCCAGTCTTCTCCTAAGTAACACACTTAGGAGGATTCCACTAAACAGAAAGGTTCCAAGAATTACAAGCACA
>Ga0214542_1010866_pt1 | contig 12925 bp, 4 predicted proteins | sample CNSS1metaG_FD_160096 | JGI IMG/M metagenome (GOLD analysis project Ga0214542, IMG submission 160096) | Root nodule microbial communities from cowpea collected in UCLA plant growth center, Los Angeles, California, USA - CNSS1 | ecosystem: Host-associated > Plants > Roots > Nodule | place: USA...
TATTTGTATATATATATATATGTATATATATATATATATATATATATATATATTATGATTTATTGATGTTAGAGTGACTCTTTTACATATTAGCTCTTACACTTCTACTATGTTTCTGTTTTGCTTGTTTTCTTCTTTAGCAATGATCACCTTTACTGTTGTGAGCAGATAAAGAAACATGAGTTAATCTATCTCATGAGGGATATGTGTTGCTTTCGTCTTATTGTTAGGTTATTTTTCATTTGTTCCTAAAATCTTGAGAAAGACTATACATTTTCTTGTTGTACCATAGTTTCCTTGAAACAATATCTATGTATCTCATGTTGCTATGATTATACCTTGGGATAACTGTAATAAAAATTCTCTAGATTGTGGATTTCCTATTTTGAATATTATTATGAAATGTCTTATTTTATTAGTTTTATACTACTAAAATGAGATGTTACATTAATGGTATGAGAGTAGTTCGTTCTTAGGATGACCTAAGGGTTGTGGGTTTGTCGTGTCTTGCAAGTTTAAGAGTTTAAGTTTAGATTGTAGAGATTGTTTATCAAATTGGATATATTAAGAACATATAATGTTTTGATAAAGTGATGATGGTGCATACTCATGACTATATCAGAGATAATTTTTCTTTCTTAATTCTAAAGGTTTAAGGGTTTAAGGAAAGAAGAAAGATGAACAATAGGTAGATGAGAAAGTATTTATAAAAAAGTTATGTTTGTTAAAGGTGAGATAGAACTACATATATTTTCTTTGTTGACAGATGGAACAAGATTGAACAAACCTTTTGGTGTCAAAGTATAAGCCAGGCGGAAAGAATGAGGCAGCTAAACGAGCGACTGTTGGTTTGGTCCCAAATTGATCATCGATGAAGGTTGAGTAGAACTTAGATAATAAGAGCATGTGAAGATCTGTATCATCGGGTTTGAATATTTGTCCTCGAAATATAACAACCCATAAGGATTTTTTTTTTTGCATGGAATTTTGTTGTGTTGTCTTGGAAACCAAGTTTTGACCCTCTATTGTGGACGTATAAAATGGGCGGAGTGTGTTGAACAACTGTGGAACTAAAGAAGATATGGAGGCATGTAAAATCCCGTCCGGATATTACGGATTTTAAATAAGAAAAAGAAGCATAATAATACCTAATTTATTTAAGTTCATTTTCCAAAAATGCGAGAAATTTAAAACTTTAATTCATCATAAAATAAACTTTAAAACCATAATTATAAACTCTATTACAATTATCAAAGTCTAGTAATACAAAATGTTACAATTTATTTAAAAACATAAAACTCTGAAAACTCTTTTCTTTTAAACTAGTCCCGCTCCGGCTCTACGCCTCACCAGATCCACCTGCAACATCATTTTCTCCCGTGTATTGCGTACACGATCATCGCCAAACACAAGCAGATAAGGTGAGCTAACAATTAAACATATATATATATATATATATATATATATATATATATATATATATATATATATATATATATACATATATATATATATATATATATATATATATATCAACACAAGCACACCAAAGGAATTCCATCCTTTGATTTCATGTCACATGGCCACCACCATATTACCCGTGTTCTACGTCTTCTGATGAGTACCTAAAGATGTCTTGCTGCCACACCTACCAACCATAACTAGTAGAGCACGTGCGGGAAACCATGCTATGGACCACACTCCGTAACACCAGATGGAGTTCCCAATACGAATAACATTTGTAACGTCCCAAGACTACCAAACTCGTCAGCTCAATACTAAGGAGGGCAATCTAACCGGACCCATCTGTACGCGCCACAACACGCACACTCACACCGATAACACTCTTCTACACGAGTCACAACTCAAGAGTTCCTCGTGTTCATCCGCCATCCTAAGCCACAACTCAAGAGATGTCATTCCGAGTCATAACTCAAGGAATGCCACGTGCTTAACCCCTATCCTGAGCCACAACTCAAGAGATATGTTCTTAGCCACAACTAAAGGAACACCAGCAAGCCGACCTTTGAAGTATCACCAAAGCCTTGTATACCACGCACATCCAAAATAAGCAACACCATTTCTGCTGCAGCAATATCGCCTGGCGTTGCTCACAAGTCGCTAGGCGCTGCTCACGAGTCGCCAGACACTGCTCACGAGTCACCAGGCGCTTCACGCTTCCAAATCACCTGGCGGGGGACATGTACCGCTAGGCGCCAAGCGCCTATGATGCCCTTGTCTGCAAGTGTCGCTTGGCGGGACGATCTCTACCGCCAGGTGCCAGGCGTTCCAAGTTTTCTCTATTTGCATAGCAATCGCTTGGCGGGTTAACCACCACCGCCAGACGCTACACCAGTACATGTGCATTACTGATTTTGGCACAACAACTTTGTTGGTATCCTTAATTCAGGCATTACATATACAATAACTTTTACTAAGTTACTCCCAACTCATCAGTCATTCTTTATTCCCACACTCCTCAATTTGTTACCTAAAATTCCTATTTCCGCGTAAATCCACCAATCTTAAACTACCCCAATTAAATTCACTTAAGATCAACCTTGCTCATCCATGATGTGCCACAATCAACTCATAGTACTTTTAGCCTTAATCCTTAATATAAATTGGGTATGTCATTACACATTTATTCTTTGAAATCTCATGTCTCCTTATTCCACACTTAGACGCAATAATTATTCTCTAGTCTACTTAGGCACCCAATCACAATGCCTAATTCCCTTTCTTTCCTACAACTAACCTCCATCATAATTCTAGTTGAGGAACTAACTGCAAGGTTCTAAGAATTCCAATTCCTCCAATCCAAATGTACCCTCAAATTAATTCATACTAAGCCTCTAGATAACTTCCCAAAATCCTATTTCCAAAACTACATGACGTCAAAAATACCCAAACCCAGCACTATGCCTCACAGCCACGCAAACTACCCACTTTGCACTGGCGCCTGGCGGCCACCACGGTGCCGCTAGGCGGTGTATAGAAACTTGGTTACAACCCAGAAATTTCTGCACCTACGAAGTCTCCAACTCACAAACATGCTTCCCACTTCATCTTCCCAGTTTCACAAGCAAATTAATCCAGAATTTACTTAATATCAGATTAATTTGAATATTCAAAACCCTAATGTGATTCTTGTATCAATTATTCCAATGTTTCTCAATATTCCAACCCTAAGATTTGTTCATGCAATTTCTCCTCCAATTAATTCGATTTCCCACATAACGCGACCATTAATAATAATCCACAACTACATTATCATGTAAAATTCATGCTCTCCAATCATAATAGCCCAGAACAACAAAAGAACCTAAATCGAGCCAATCTCGCTCGCATCGCTTGGCGGGTGTTCATCACCGCTAGACCATTCATCAAAAAAACCCAAAAAATGGGTTAGCACTAGGGATGACAACGGGTCGGGTCGGGCACGGATAGTGCCTACCCGCAACTCGACCTGTAAAAAAAAAAAATCGCATGTTACCTGCCTGTTTATCTACCGGGTATCCGTTTAAAAAATACCTGTAGATATTTTTAAAACCCGCGGGTACCCGTGGATACCCGATACCCGCAAATATTTAAAAAAATATATATTTTATAAATTTTTTAATATAAAATTATAAAAATAAATTATAAATTAAATTAAATTATAATTATAATTAAATTTGACATAATAAAATATACTATTAATTTTAATTTTAATTAAATTTAACTTAATAAAATATAAATTAAATTTTAATTTTAATTTTTTTGCAAGTAACGGGTACCCGCAGGTACAGATAGTATGATACTCGTACCTGACCCGTTTATAAGCGGGTATTAAAATACTCGCTACCCGTAGGTAATAAATACCCACAGATAGTAACTATCCCCCACGAATTTTATCCGCGGATTCTGCGAGCGCGGGTATTTTTGCCATCCTTAGTTGGCACACATGTGTCGCTTGGCGGCACATTACGCACCGCCAGGCGATTCACCGCAGGAACCCAGAATTACTCTATTTTTGGCATGAGTCGCCTAGCGGCTTTAAAGGACCGCTAGGCGGTTTCTGAGAATTTTCCAGAAACCCAGAATTTCGAGTTGATTTGAAAGGAAGCATTCAATCTTATATTATACATCATGTAATAACATAATAACATAAAATTTTGGGTTCAGCTCCCCTAACCTGGTTTCCTTGCTTAAAAGACAATGCTAAAGTTCCTTGTTGATGGTAGCACTTGACTTCCTTTGATTAGCTCTAATCCTCTCCAATTGGCCTCCAAATTCACCCTCACACTAAAATTTCGGCACAATTTGTTGTTCTAACTCTAGAAGGCTTCTCTCTCACTAGTTTTGCTCTTAATCCCAATTTCAATTCCACTTTTAATTGGTTTAATGGCTAAAACGAAAATTAACATTACACCCACTTAATGCTCATTGAATTATTGTTTTATGATGGTTTTCCAACCCTCTTGGCTACCTCCCTTCAACAGCTAAGGTTTCTGCCCTTTCACATTCATGCCAAAAAGAAATTTGGCAAAAAGAAAGTTTAATTTGGGTCTACCAAGGTTTGAACCCATAATTATGCTAATGTCAAATCAATGCACAACCATTCAACCAATGATTAAGCATATTATTAAAATAATAATCAATTAAATAACACTTAATTAACATACATAAGACTCGAATCCAAGTCCCCTCACCATAACCAAGTACTCTCAACCACTTGAGCAAGTACTTTTCCACATCACAAAAATCAACATTTAATCACATAAAGGCTCTCACTACCCACATTTATTAATTAATTATTTAATTAATTAAATTTTATGGGTCTTACAAGGCAAAAATGGGGTATTGGGACTTGCGAAAGATGACGTCTGTAATGGTTAGGGATGTCAACGGGCGGGTAGGGTACGAATAATAGCTCCCTCGTACCCTATCCGCTGGATAAATATTTGCCTCGTACCCGTACTCATATCCGTGCTGGTATCATTATGCGAGTACCCGCATATTTTTTTAATATCCATGGATATCCATGGGTACACACGAGAATTTATGAAAGAAAAATTTAATATTTAAAAATAAATTTTAACCATAAATTCAGATAAAAATACAATGCATAACATTTATAAAGTTCAAATAAAGTGTAAATAACTCATTTAAATAGTGTTGAATGACCATTTACAAATAAATGAAGATTTTTTTAAAACCAATTGATAAAAAATAACACATTCAAAATCAATGTGTTAATGTTTTAATCATTTTTATTTATTTTTAATTTAAATTAGAGTATAACGGGTACGGGTATCCACGAATACGGATACTATGATACCCGTACCCGTCCCGTTAACATGCGGGTATAAAAATACTCGTACTTGTTACCTGCGGGTATCCATTTTTAATATCCATTTCCTACTTGTTGTGGGTTTTATCCATGGATACCCGCGTGTAATTTTTGACATCCCTAGTAATGAAGTTGGATCTAGGTCGATAGAAAATCTCAAACTGAAATCCTTGTAATTTTGCTATCGATTTTTGTTGTTTTGGTGTCTAAATGGTTTGAGTTAAAAGTGACCTCAAGATCTTTTGGTTTGTGTAAATATAGAATGGATGTCCTAATAAGTATTGTCTCCATCTTTTGACATTCTTGTTAATGGCGTACATCTCTCGAACATAAATTAAGGAGCTTTGGAGTCGGGGACACATTTTTCTAATGAAGAATGTGAGTGGGACACTATCTTGACTCATAACTGCACCAATGGCAACACCATACGCCTTTGTCTCTAAGACAAAAGGTTTGTTAAAATTGGGCATAGCAAGGGTAAGAAGCTTAGCTATGTGTTGTTGTAAATTTGTAAAGGCAAGTTGTCTTTGTAGACCATGAAAAATGATTGAAACACAAGAGATTGGTGATATGAGCAACAAGAGTGGCATAATTTTGCACAAAATTATGTAAAATCTAGCAGGTCAAGAAATCCTTAGAGAGCCATGAGAGTAAATGGTTTCAGCCATTGTAGGATAGTTCTCTTTTATCATTATCAGAGCAATTCCATCTATAGAAATAATATGTGGGTAGTTCATTGTATATACTGTGAAATTACACTTAAAAAATTTGGCAAAAACCTAGTCAAAAGACAGTAAGTTTAAATAAGTCTAAGTGTAAAACATGAGAATAAAAGTAATATCATCAAATAGAACTAATATAAATTTGCATAAATAAGGTTAAACAAGTCATTCAATGCAGACTAGAATGTAAAGAGAGCATTATAGAGACCCAAGGGTATGATTAGGAACTCATAGTGATTGATCATTTGGTGTTCTAAATATCATTTTGAGTGTGTCTTCGAGAACCACACGAATTTGGTGGTACCTAGAGCGTAGATCCATCTTAGAGATAATAATAGTTATGATCAATTCATCTAGTAGCTCATCAATGGTGGGAATGACAAATCTATCTTTGAGAGTGAAAACATTAAGTGATCTATAGTGAACACAGAAACGCCATGTGCCATTATTTTTCTTTATTAGGAGGATTGAGGAAGAGAAAAAGGGTTATTATCCCATCTTGAAGCATTTCCTATATTATGTAAGTATTATGACTAAAATCCATCCCAAAGAAGTTATCTTAGGAGCTGAAGCAACAAAGCATGAGGCTTGGACCATAAAGAAAAACCCAAGTAGGAAGAAAACCTCTGTAGTTGAAGCCACAAGTGCATTGATGAGCACTACCCTAGATAACTTATAAAAGTAGAGTTGTACCCCTATTTTAGTAGATTTTTTTGGAGAGTTCTTTTGAGATACTTTTAGAGGCCTCTTGTAAACATTTTTCCTATATATATTTAAATGAGCATTATTAGAGGGCATAAGCGTGTATAGATCTTAAATATAGTGTATTGTTTTCATCTATTATGAGGAGCTAAACCTCTTTAGTGTTGAAGCTAAGTTGTAACCTTTTGGAAATCTCTTGTACTGGTACTCTTATGTTTACCAAAGTATGTTTTTATTACATGTTTGTGAATTAGTTTATGCTTCTTGTTGTATGAACTAATCACTCATTTTATTTCACTGGCTTATGATTGAGTGGAAACTAGTTCCAAGTTATGCTCCAACTAATTCTTATCATGCTTTTAGATGCTCGGAATAAAACCTAAGGTTTTAGTTGGTTATAAAGTACAGATCTTAATGTAGGTGATTCATTAAAGCAATCACTCAAATTTAGATGACCTTCCTGCTTTCCAACATTTTTCCAAAGTCATATTTTTCTGGCATAACCTTTGAGAAAACACCATTGCTATATTGCATAATGAGAGGCTATATTATGAACATTGCATATATAATTATTAAGGAGATTTTTAAGATAGCCATCTCGCAACCCACAATTAGAAGAATAATAAAACTGTTAAGCTTCCCAAGCTTAATCACGAGACTATGCAAGATGCAAGGAGTGCTTGTGACCACCCAAGGAAGAAGCTATGGCTCCCAATTACTAAAGCTTATATCAAGGCCAATTGCACAAATGCCTTGGATAATATGGAGGAGCCCTGTACCAGGGCCTTAAGCAAGCGAAGAGTCAAAGTGAAAAAATAAAGAAAATGGATGAAATTCAAGCAATTCTTGACAAAATTGATACAAAATGGTAGAGTTCACGCTTGAGCCACAAAGCAAACCCATTAAAAAGGGAAACCTCGTGTACGAAATCATGGAAAACATTCCAACCACCAAAACCATGGCTAAGAAGGTTGAAGAAGATGAAGCCTAATGGAGGAAGACTCTATATTAGAATAAGTCATTTCTTTAGGCCTTGTATTGTGGCTAAGCATACACTTCTTTTGGAATGTGTATTTTGGCCATTTTAGTGTAACAACCTTAATTTAATTGGTTATGTAAGTAGCATAATCGATTAAATTAAGCAACATTTTACAAAGTGCGCAGTTTGGGTTTTTTAGCATAAGTTCTTCCATGACTAGGCCTTAGCAACAGATTAGGGTTTATTTGGGCTAGCTTGGGCTCTAAGGAACCCTAGAACACATTCTTAGAGAGTTTTAGCTTGCATTTTGCACATGTGGCAATGTGGAAAGTATGAACTTGCCAAGCTAGTTAGTAACACTTGAAACATGTCTAGTTTGGAGCCATTTGGATTTCAAATTTTCTCCCTCTATTTTTACTAAGCATTTGGTCATCTCCTAAACCTATAAATATGAGTGCTCAACCATGTTAAATTAACTTGAAATTTATATGGAGAAACTTTGCAAATTTTGTAGCTCTCTTGTTTCAAGTTCATTGGGATTGTCTTTCTTCTAGACTATCTTCCTAGACCTTTCCTTGAGAGTTGGTCGAACCTCTCTCAAGAAACACACTCCAATCCATTCTCCAAACACATATCAACATTCACCCAAGTCGCTTTTGCTTCCATCAATCTCATTCATCATCATTTTGTAAGTTCAACATGTAGGAGCTTCAAGTTCATGGAGCCACTTCCATCATTTGGCATTGTGAGCCATGGTTCTTCATGAGATAAGTGATCTTGATCCACTTCCGTTTTGTTTACTACTTTCCTTACATGTTTATATGTGTTTGTATTGAGTGATACTTTCATTTCGTCTTGTCTTTGAATTTTTGTTCAAATTCATTTGTTCTTCTTAAACCAACATAGTGTGATGTAGGTTGCCATTTAATCAATTGAATGCCAAATTAATCAATTAATATATTCAGTTTTTGTTTTTTTGTTGTGTGTTGAGTCATTTTAATCCATTAATTTAAATTTTAATTGATCAATTCGTGCAATATCTCTATTTTTTGCATTTTCTTTTTCAAGTTTTGTGATATGAATGTTTTGTCTAATATCATGTTTAGTCTAAATTGTCATTATTTCTTAGTTTAAACTTTTAAATTTTGTTTTACATGATTGAAATCTTAAAGCTACAAAATATCTTGTGCTTTGTTGAGAGTGTGCAATTTTGTAGTACATATTTGTGTTCATATTTGTGCTTAGATCAGTTACAATTTTTTTACTATTAGGTTTCTATTATGTTTCCTTGATATTTTTTGAGATTAACTTGGTTCCTGTGTTGCTCTTTCATCATAGTTTGTCCTTTGCCTTTGAATACATGAGATTTAAAGTTCAATCAAAATATCATGCATTAGTTGTTGCATTTTGGTTTTGAGTTGCCTCCCCTCTAGAAAATTGAAAAGAAAATAATAAATGCCAAAAGAAAGGGAAAAAATTGAAAAAAAAAGTGTGACAGTGCATTTTAATCGATTAAGTAAGTTGCATAATCGATTAAAAATTTTATACATTAAAATAAGTATTGTTAAAATGAAATTTATCTCATAAAAAATACAATTATTTTATGCAAACATGAAACTGAAATATAAGGTATTTCAATTTCTTTATCAAATCCAATTCCTTTATCCAAACATGAAATTGAAATGTGAGGTATTTCAATTTCTCTATCCTAACAGGTTATTTAGAAAATGAAGAGAATTTAATTGTAAGCAATTCAAATACAATGCATTTCAACTTCTCAACATTGTTGGAATGCTTCATCCAAACACAAGGTCTGAGTTTTTATGGAGCAATTTGTGGCTTGGAGACCTCATCTTGGGCACATAAAGCTTTGCCACATCATTTGTCCCATATCAGCCATTTTTCCACGTCAACAATACTAATGACAATTTTATAATTTTGAAGCTAAGAATGACAATTTTATAATTTTAGGTGTGTAGAGTGATGTGACCTCGTTGGGGTGTTTCACTGGGGGAACAATTTGTTTTTGTTTTTGAAATTTCCAGTTATTTTTGGGTCCGATGTCTTTGAGCTTTCTTTTAACATTTCTTAGTATATTTAGGGCATCAAATACACTTGTAGACATCTTGGATGGTAATTATTCCGAAATTGGTTTTTCATTGAGAGAATTTTCTTGGTTCTTGGATTAGAACTCGGGTTCTTATTAAAGATTGAATTCTTTGTGGTGAATCTTCATTGACTTATCAATTTGTTAGATTGTGGCGTCTCCAACTCTTGTTCTTATCAAAGATGAAAATCTTTGTGATAATCTTTGTTGCGAATTCAGGGGAGGATCAAGAGTTTGGAAGACCTAAAGGAAACCTAAAAAGGTCTTTTTATTTAACATTTATTTTTTGAGCTTTTTTTAATGCAAAGTTATTTATTAAATTGTTATAATTAATTTTATTTAGCATTTCTTTTTCAATAGATAATAAAGACTAATCAATTTAATCTTTCTTGAGACATTGTTGATCTTAAATAAGTTTTTATTTTCTTTAGCTTTGAGAGACTCCTGTCGATGGAAGCAATTGACAATGAAATTGTTAACATTATTCTATAAGCTATATATGCATTTGGAAAAAGAATATATTCTTTTTATATAACTAAAAATATCAATTGGTTTATCATTTTTCAAACCTGTAATTTTTCTAAAGATATTTAATTTTGAAAATAAATAAAATCCATCAATATCCAACAAATTATCATGTTTTAAAAATGCATAATCTAGTGACTTTAATTTTTAACACTAAATCAAAAATAAAAAATGTCTTCATATATTTTAAATTATTTAAATCTACTATTAAATGTGGTAATTGCTTTATCTATAATATAAAACAAACTCATTAATTCTAAATGATTCTTGAAGGCATTTTACAATTTCATTATCAAAATTTCCATCAAATTGTTTCTTTTTGCGTCTAATACTTTTTTAACAAAACTTAGGTTCTATATTCATTTCAAAAGCAATTTTCTTGGTAGAAATCAATGCATTTTCAAGTCTATTTTCACTATACTTGTCACAAAAAAAATGAAAAGACATTTTAATTGTTCAATAGCTTCACCAATGCACTAACCTTAGTCTAATTAATAGTTTTGCAGAAAAATTTTAGTTCCTCGTGAATTATATGCAAAAAAATAATAATAAATAAAGTAACAAGAGGTAAGAGAAGTCACATATAGATCAAAGAAGAAAATAGAATGCAGATTAATTATAAGATAATAGAGATAACTAATCATTCTTTCTTTTGTAAACAAAATTATAATTTACTAAAAAAAGATTATAACTCATTAAATATCATTTTTAATACCAATAAAAGTTAATAGACATTAATAATAATTTAATTAAATTTTATTCTCAAACATAAACTTAAAATTAAATTAATAGAGTTATATTAATAGTAAAATATTTTTTTGGTGGCCTTTTTTTAAGCACAATTTTATAATTAATTTAATAAAATTATAATACGAAAAAATATTTTTGAGGTCTTTTCTTCTTAAATATAATTTTATAATTAATTTAATAAAGAAATATTAATAGTAAAATTTTTTTAGACCTTCTTTTGTTGGAGGCCTAAAGGGAGTGCTTTACTTGCTTTACCCTTGAGTCGGCCCTGTGCGAATCTTCTCTGAGTGATGAATATCCTAGATTGTGGCGTCTCCACTTCTGTTGTCTCCATCTCTGTCTTATTTTGCGTTCTTCTTTCATTTATTTTTGTTTATGTCTATTGAGGATTCAAATTCTGAAACCATGATACTCTTTTCTAGATAGAATCATATTAAGAAGTCTTTGTAGTGTATATTAGGCATGGTAAGAACACAAATCATCAATCAAATTTCTATTTTTACAAAAACAAGTGTTTATTTTGTAATACTTAGAATTACTTTGATAAAGTTCTTCTTAACCAAACAGATAACATAATACTTTTTTAACATAAAAAATATCTTATATGCACTTATTTGATAACAATTATTTTCAAAACTAATATATATATATATATATATATATATATATATATTATATTTCTACAATGAGAGTAAACATAAAAATTCACAAATGTATTCCTTAGAACATAAATACTTCTTTCCCTATAATTTCTTGGAGACTCTCTAAATAGGTTCATATTACACATCACTACTATTACATAAAAAATTTATTAAAAAAGCAAAAGAGGAAAAAAGTTAGAGGACCACACCACACCCAGTAATAATGTTTCTTCAAAGTTGTTCATCTATTTTTACTTACAAAGATTCAATAGTCTCTTTCTCTATGCTTTTCTTTTCTTTAAGTTTCTATCAATTTGCTTGACCAAATATTAATATTTTTTGTGGTAATCTTTTATAGTAAAAAATGATATAAAATATAAAATATTTGGGTCCACTACAAAAAAAATTAATTTTAATGGAGATTTGGTAACGGAGGTTATAAAACCTCTGGTAATTTTTACACATAGTAAAGGTTTTCTAAACCTCTCATAAATACTAGAAGTTTTATGATGAACCCCAGGAAAAATTCCCTCCACATTTTTTTTCCATATCCTTTTTATATATTTTTTTTAAAAATCTTTTTATCACTTTGTACGTTCGAAAAGCAGACACAGTACTAAAAAGCAGACACAGACATAGTATACCAATGTTCGAAAACTTACCTAATTCACTTTGTTTCGAAATCCACTTTCCTCATACTTCATCAAGCTACGTTTTCCTCGATTTCACTCTCAATCTCACTCTCGATCTCACTCTCACTCTCAATCTCAATCTCAGTTAAACCAGTTGCAGTTGCTTCCTTGCTTCCGAACGATTTGCTCACGATTTCGTTCGAATTTCACCTTGCTTCCAAACGGTAACGATGTTCCCTTTCTTTTCTTTAGGTTTTCAAATTTTTTCGTTTTTGTGGTTAATTTCGGACTTTGAAATCCTTGATGCTTGTTTTTGTTCAGAGATTCAATTATAGGTACCGCGTTTTCTGAAATCTAAAGTGCGTCTCTGTTGCTCGTTCAGTGACTTTGCATCTCCATTGCGTGGACGTGGACGGGTACAATTCTTCTCTCTTAGAACAATAAATACAACCACTTTTATTTCTACTATAACTGTTACTCAAATTGTGTGAATCGGAATCCATGGTGACGAACAATGCAGGAGGGGGTGGTG
>Ga0214542_1010873_pt1 | contig 12914 bp, 3 predicted proteins | sample CNSS1metaG_FD_160096 | JGI IMG/M metagenome (GOLD analysis project Ga0214542, IMG submission 160096) | Root nodule microbial communities from cowpea collected in UCLA plant growth center, Los Angeles, California, USA - CNSS1 | ecosystem: Host-associated > Plants > Roots > Nodule | place: USA...
TAGATGAGAGGAGCACTAACATTCAAAGCATTTTGAAGGGATAAAGAAAAGAATATAACTTTCATTCTTAAGTGGATATTAATAGATGTTCATTTTTTCTTCTGCATGTGTCTAGTTATCTTTCTTCAGCAGATCAAAAGCAAAGGAAATGGTGCTCATATACTCCATGAAATTACAAATTAGAATATTTCTAAGCTTTACAATTTTAAAATTTTCATCTTTCATAAATATTTATTTCAATTTGTGTTATATTTCCCCACAACAAATAATTATGAAATTTCTTCTTTATCCTCTTATAATTAGATGACAAAAATACCTAAATTCACGGGTATTTGTACATAAAATCCTCAGTAGATAGTTGTTATTTGCAGGTAACGAGTAACAAGTATTTTAATATCCGTTTATAAACAAATTGGGTGCGGATATCATATTATCTTTTGTACCTGCATATGTTCGATACACGTAAAAAAATAAAAAATAAAATTAATTTATATTTTGTTAAGTTAAATTTAATTAAAATTAACATTTAATTTATATTTTAATAGATTAAATTTATATTATATTATATTATATTATATTTTGTTGTAATTTTATTTTAAAAATTTATAAAATATTTTTTTTTTTTGGAAAAATATGTTTTTGGTCTTTCTTGTTTGACCCAAATTTTGTTAAGTTGAAACTTTGTCATTGTTTAGTCCCTGCACATTGAACAATAATTATATAATAATAATATTATTATTTTATTATATAATAATAATATATAATTATTAATAGTATTATTATTATATAATAATAACAATAATAATAATAATAATAATTATTAATATAATTATTAATAATATTAAAATAAATATTAATGTTATAACTATTATTAATATTAATTATATAATAATAATAATATATCAGTAATAATATTAATAATATTACTATTAATAATATATAATAATTAATAATATTAATAATAATTAATATTATTATTAATATTTTTTAAATATTAGTAATATTGGTAACTAATAAGATTATATAATAATAATAATATTAATATCATTAAAATATAATTATAGTACTGATATATAATTATTAATAGTATTATTAATATTATTATTGATATATTAATATTATTACTTGTTATTAATATATGACAATTATTATTAACAATTATATAATAATAATAATATTATTATTATTATATAATGTTATTATTATTAATCGTAGTATTATTATTATATTTTAACAATGATTTTGCATGTATAGAAATCAAAAAGTGACCAAGTTTCAACTAGGGACCATTTTCAAATTAAGTTTAAACTTCAAGGATTAAAAACATATTTTATCCCGTTTTTGTGAAAAGCGTCTAGATCGACGCTAGTTTTTCTTTTATAAAAAAAATTAAATAACACATGGCACGCCGTTTGTTATTTTTAACGTCGTCCAAAAATAGGGATTAAAAACAATGATTTTGAAAATACATGGTCCAAACAATGATCAAGTTTCGACCAATGACCATTTTCAAATTGAGGTCAAACTTGAGAGATCAAAAACATATTTTTTTTCCTTTTTTTTAATAATCATGGATATACATAAATACTCATAAACTTTAAAAGACTATGAGACATCTTTTAAATGGGTATGCAATAGATAAACGTGGGATAACATATTAGATTTCTTTTAGAAGTTGGATAGCAAATAGACACTATTTGTAATCAATCCAAATTGTGTTGTCATACCTTCTTACAATGCTCAATTTCAATGCTAATAATGATAACAAGCAAAATATAATTAAAATTTTCAATCAATAAATATATGTTTTAAAGCCTTCAGGATTAACAAAATATTGGTACAACTACAAATAATATTTAGTTTTTTTTTTTTAATTTCATATAAAGACAGAGACATATATGTATATGCATGCTTAATCTCAAATCCAATTTTAATTTAAATTATTAATATATACCTTTTATTTATTAAGTAATAAATAAGTTATTCACGTTGTTATTTTTAGTTATTAGTTTTGTTTCATTCAAATAATTCTTTTCGTTTTTTTCTTAATTATTCCACATGATATCCATCAAGTTCACTCGAATTTTAAATGTATTTTTCCTCTCAATATTTGCAAAAATAATATCTATGTAGTTGTTATAAAATTTTAATTGTGTTTAATTATTTAATGATTTTTTGTAATTATTTTGATATTTATGCAATTATTATCTTTTACTTTATTTAAATATTTATGTAAATTTTTTAATATTTGTTACTGAAAATAAAATGTACCATTTGTACATTGAATCATTAATAATATCATGTTTTTATTTTTTATAAAAAATATTTAATTAATATTTAGAATAGGAAAATAGAAATAAAGCACAAGTTTCTTATTTAAAATAAGCAAAAAATGTGTATGACGTTTTTAATTGAAGGACATGAAAGAATATAAAAAATATTTAATTAATATTTAGAATAGGAAAATAGAAATAAAGCACAAATTTCTTATTTAAAATAAGCAAAAAATGTGTATGACGTTTTTAATTGAAGGACATGAAAGAATATAGTGAAACTTATGTCTACCCTTCATAAAGAGACTTTTGCTTTAGCTATTTTTGGTGTAGACAAATCTTTCCGTTTAACTTCTAGGTTTTGGAGCTATTTCTAAAACATAATTAACTTTTCACGATAAAGAAAAAGCTATCCACAATAAAATCTTAAAAATAATTATTTATGATCATATTTCTATAAATTTAATAATACTTTTTATTTTAATAATTATATAAAATTGATATCATTAGTATGCATTTCTAAAAGTAAAGTGTGCAATAAATGGCATATAAGGTCTTATGTGATTTCTAAATAAAACAAGTGTTAAGGTGTCAAGAGTATTTCGTGTCACATGTATAGTATAAAAGAAGTTATACGAAACACAATCTTTTTCTAACAATAAAAAAATAAAACAAAATTATGAAAAGGAGTGTATTGAAATAATTTGTTAAAAATATATTCTTAAAAAAAATATTAAATGAAAAGCCGATACAGTGACAACTAATCTTAAAAAAATGTAGAACTAGAATGAGAATATGTTACATCATTCATTTGACATTGATTTAGTTAGTAATTTTGTTTTTCTATTAGGTCTTTTAGTTGTTTAGTTGTTTTGCTTTTATAGTTTTTATTTTTTATTTAATTGGGTTCTTTTTCTAAAGGAGTTAGTGTTATAATTTTTGTCAAAATTGATATTAACGGTCACATATTAAAATTTAGATACTTTTTATTTTTTTTCTTTGATTTTGACATGTGATAAAGTAAAAGAGACAACTTTTGATACAACATACACATGCACTAGCGGATCTAAGGATGGCAACGGGTCGGGTCGGGCACAGATAGTGTCTATTTGCAACCCGACCCGCCAAAAAAAATTTGTCCGTTACCCGTCCGTTTACCCGCCGGGTATTCGCTTAAAAAATATTCGCGGATATTTTTAAAACCTGCGGGTACCCGTGGATACTCGATACCCAAAAATATTTAAAAAAATATGTATCTTATAAATTTTTTAATATAAAATTATAAAAATAAAATATAAATTAAATTAAATTATAATTATAATTATAATTATAATTAAATTTGACATAATAAAATATATTTTTACTTCTAATTTTAATTAAATTTAACTTAATAAAATATAAATTAAATTTTAATTTTAATTTTTTGCAGGTAACGGGTATCCGCGGGTACGGATAGTATGATACCCGTACCTAACCTGTTTATAAGCGGGTATTAAAATACCCGCTACCCAATACCCGCGGGTAGTAACTATCCATCGCGGATTTTATCCGCGGATATCCGCAGGTACGAGTATTTTTACCATCCCTAAGCGGATCTTAGAAGATTTGTAGGAGGTCATGGCCTAAGATTTTTAAAATATTTTTAATTTAAAAAAAAATTAGATTGATTTTTATTTTTGTATAAATATAATATTTAATATTAATAAATAATAAAATTAAAAATTAAACATAATAAAAATTAATATAATTTATTGAGATTTTTTTTTCTCTCTCATCTTAAGTTTGTCACGTATTGTATTCATTTATTACTCTTGAGTAACTTTTTTTGTTTTTTGTTCTACACAATATTTTTCATTTTATCATACCCTTAATTATATATTTATTTTCCTTTGTGCGATTCATTCAATGGTCTCTAAAATTATTTCTAAGACACACATTTGATCATTTTTAATATTTTTATTTGTTGTTTCTTTTTATAATGTAAAAAATACTATTTTGATATATTTTATATAATTATTTTTTTATTTCTTTAACTAATTATCATACTGTAATTTTGTCACCATAATTCTATAAATAATTTTTATTTACTATAATATAAAATTTAATATAATTTTCATGATTTTTTTTATTATCATCCAACATATATTGAATATATTGAAGTTCAAAAGATATAATATCTATGTTAAAATTTTATTATTATTATTTTAATAATTGTTCTTTGCGTTATTTTGATCAAGTGTTGTAACTTTTATTAGTGTATAAAAAATAGATTCATTATAATTGTATAAATAAATTATATTTACTATAATATAAAATTTTAGTGTAATTGCTGTGAATTATATCACCATCCAACATATATTGAAGTTCAAAATATACAATATCTATGTTAATTTTTTTTTATTAGTTAATATTTGTTTTTTGTGTTATTTTAATCAGGTGATGTATTATAACTTTCATTAGTGTATAAAATAAAAGATTCATTAGAATTTAAAAAATTAAAGTAAACAGACATTTAAAATATATTTTAATTTGAATATTTGTTTTCCTTTTATATTTGTTTAAAAATAAATAAATTTTATCAACTATAATTCATTAATGTTTGCAAATTTAATAGACGTTTTGGTTTTGATGAAATTTTATTTGGTATTCTAATTTGAAATGTATACACTTATAATATAAATTCTTTATAAATATTTGATATCAAAGAAAAAACCTTACTCTTAATATTGAATATTTGATAATATTATGTTTTCTTTACCGTAATTTTTTATTATTTTATAAAAATTAATTAATTAATATTGAAACAGTACGAAAGTGGGTACCGGTATGGGTACAAGTATATACCTGTTATCTAGTGGGGATGGAAATAAAACAAAAATTTAATACCTATTGAGTTTGAATATGAGGATGGGAATATTTTTTTAATGGAGATGGGTATAGATAACGAAACTCGTCCCCGTCCCATTGCCACCTCTATACAAAATACTTATAGTATTTGATGTTATATATTCATGATTTCTAAATATGATAACAAAAGTAGAAATATTCCACAATACTCAAATACTTCTATCTCCAAAAATGATAGTTAGAGGCATTTCATGTCTCTCTGAGATTCCACCTGTTGTTTGAAAATTGTTGCATTGTTGAACATAAATTTGACCATACTTGAATGAGTTGGGCCAAAAAAAAAGCCGAATTGAAGGATTTTGCGACAATCCTCTCTCTATTGAAATGCCCACCATAAGGAGATTTGTAACAGTGTCATGGAATGCTCTTACACCCCTCACTTGTAACATCTCTTTTTATCATTATTCATAAAAATCATACCTCCATTTAGAAACTACCTGAATCATATTAACCTAGACATTGTTACAAATTGGATAGATCATTCATGCATTGACTACTTATTTCATTGTAGAGTTCAATCACTTTTGAGGTTGAGCAACAATCTTATAATTTTGCTTCATGTGAATTTTATTCATACAATAAGAATATCATATAAGATCCAATATATTGCACCCTCACTGGCTTTGAGCATTGAGATAAATTTTCTTCCTCTAAAGAAGTTAGAGCAATGTTGATCACTGATTTGTGTCCTCCGTATTTTAAATGTGGAGGTAAATAATACCTTTAACTCCACTACCTGTCTTCAACTTTACCCTTCTCTTCCAACTTTTCAACTTCTACTTCATTTATGAGATTTCTTTTGTTGAATCCAAGTTCTTCAAACATTCATCAATTGTTTTTTCTTCCTCCTCGTCTAGATCTTCTCATGCAACTATTAATGCCTTTTCTAGCTTCATTTGGTCAATTGCTTTCATTTGTTTTGTTGTTTGTATATAGGAGTTACCTGTACTTATCCAAAAACCATATTCAAAAGGAAATGAAAAATTACTTAGAAGATGTTATTTAAAATATAAGAAAAAGTTGTCAAAATTTAGTAGACAATTTGATAAACTATTATTTCTCATTTGATGATGTTCAGTTCAAAACATTCTAAACCAATTCATCTATTAAATAAAACACAAATAACACTCTATTTCAAACACACAAATTCCAAACAAAACATCATCCTCCATTAAAGCCAAAATTTTGTGATCAAAAGATAAGTTGTTCTTACATGAAATTTCTTATTCCAAATAAACTTCCACCTCAAGTAAGAGAACTACTCAACATTTAGAAACATAAAACAAAGTATCTAAATATAACCAAATTTCAATATAAGCTTATCTAAATTGAGAATAATACTTTTTTCAAATAATACCAAGATTGATGACAAAAAAAAAAAAACATAATCTTTAAAGTATACAAGAATTTGAAAATATAATCAATTACAAATTATCTTTAACTTTTCACCCAGTAAAGAGCATAATGAGATTATGAAAAAAAAATAATGATTGAAGAAAGAAAATTAGATAAAAGATAAAAAAGAAAAACATTATTGAAAGAGTAAAGAAAGGAGAAAAATGAAAGAGGCAAAAATCATAATATTAATTAAAATACTTTATCTAAATAACAAATTAAAATTTAATAAATTTAAGTTTATATATATAAAGAATTATAAAGAATTTATACATGGACAGCATAAATGTCTTGATCTTTATGACGTGGCAACAGCTGCAATTTCAATTAAATTTTGTGAAACAAAGAAAGTAAATATTGAAGACTTATCCAATTTGAGAAGTACTAACCATCCTTAGAGACTGTAGTGTTGAACCATTGTCCCAAAATCACAGTTAAAATCGACACTTATAATGGAAAATGAAGTGAAACTAATTCACTCTCATACATCTTTTTTAATTACTGGTTAGTTTTCTCTCAACTATTATGTTTCACAATAGATAAACAAATTTACCATCATGTAGAAAAAACAACTTAGCGTTTTGATAAGTGTTAATATGTTTTAGAAACAAAAAAACTTATACATAATTTGTTTGGAATTTGAATTATGTTTTCTCTAATCTCAAGGAAACAATAATGTCAACCTCTCTCTCAAAGATAGGAAAAACAAGAAGAATTTAAAGGAGTAACTAACATTCTCTCTTAAAAGAAGAAACAAATATTCTCTCCTAATTCATCTCTCAAACAATAAAAAAAAAAGAATGAAAAAGAAGAGTCTTTGGAATGTATTCCTAAAAAAACACTATGCTCTTTTTATAATATGAAAAGTAAGCTTCAAAGTAGGTTGAAAATTCACTTTATTTTTTTAAGGTATAATTATTGATTTGGTATCCCAATTTTTTGGTTAAGTTCAATTTGGTCCTCATATGTTTGGTTTAGTACCCCAATTATTTAAAAAGATTCAATTTAGTCATCTCGTTAAGTTGAAGTTAACACCTGTACAAGACACGTGTCAAGCCATGAAATTTTTAATTTTTTTTAAAAAAATAATTTTTTTCAAAAAATTTTAAAACTGTCATGTGTCAGTTAGTTTACCATCATGCCATGTGATAGCTTACAATCATGACACGTGGTAGTGGTAATAGTTGTTTTCAATTTAGTCCTCTATTTAAATTTTTTGTTCCATTTCGTATCCCAATTTTTTAAAATGATCCAATCTCGTCATTTCCAATTTAAGACCAAATTAGTAACTAAGTTTAATTATAACTTATATATACATGCTAAAATAATTGTTTTGAATTTATACATCAAATCACTACACCTAAATATTCAAATTATTTTATTTTTTGCAAGTGTAAAAAATTTCATGTGTGAAAAATTACAAAGGTAAAAAAATGTAAAAATAAAATAATTTAAGTATTTAGGTAAAATGATTTGATGTATATATTAGAAAAAGTTATTGAAACATGTATATATAAGTTGTAATTAAGCTTATTTACTAATTTAGTCTCAAATTGGAGAGGACAAAATTAGATCATTTTAGAAAATTGGGATACTAAATTGAACCAAAAATTTAAATAGAGAACTAAATTGAAAACAACTATTACCACTGCCATGTGTCATTATTGTAAGATGTCATGTGACACGATGGTAAATTGACACATGACAGCTTATAAATTTTTACAAAAAAAAATAAATTTAAAATAAATAAATAAATAATTAAAAATTTTACGGCTTGACATGTGTCTTATACGAACACAGTGTTAACTTCAACTTAACGGAGATGACCAAATTGAATCTTTTTAGATATTGGGGTATTAAATTGAACAAACTAAAAGTGTGATGATCAAATTGAACTTAACCAAAAAATTGGGGTACCAAATCAGTAATTATACCTATTTTTTAAAGTGGATCAAATTGAATTCAACCACTTAACCCATAGGTTAAACGAGCCTGAGCCTAGTTGGAGGTAGGTTAACTCATAATCCACCAACAACAACTTTGTCACAACCAAAATCGTGACAAGATGATGAACCAAAAGATAAGATTTTAAAACACTGAGTTTGATCAGTTTTCATTGTAGTTTATTATGGAAAACTACAAAAAAATAAAAAAGATAAAGATGTGGTGTACAAAATTGAATTTCGTTTCAAAGATTTGTTTAGGCGTAAGGAAAATGTTAACATCCTACAACATCTATCCTAAGACTCCTTTAAATAAATGTACAAAACTAATGTAGTTTTTTAAAATATATAATTTTCTCCAAAAATTGAAAAATATCATACAAAAAGAAACAAAAATATTTTTTAAATGACCTAACAAGAACAAAATTATTGGTCCTACGTATTTCCATTCACAATAAAAAATCAGGATTTACATTGTACTAAAAAAATTAATTGGAAAATAATTTAAGTGTGAAAATGTTGATATGTTTTCACTTTCAAAACTTTATATTTTTTAGTATTTTGGAATTCTTGAGGAAGAAAGATTCAAGTAATAGAATGACGTGTGCGGTCAAATGAGTACTCGTACATCCATTTTGAAGATACCAGTTGACAAAAGAGGATCATACGGACATCCAAAAGAAGAAATGATTTTTTTTATTATTATGTTCTAATTATTATTTAAAGAAAATATTAATTATACAAATGTTCATGTACGGAATTGAGTTATCTTGTACATATTATACAAAATATGACGTATTCTTCTTCCGTTCTTAACCTTAATACTTTTATTTGATTTGAAAAGAAAAAGGACGCAAAGTACAAATTATAGATATGTCTCCTGTATATTTTTCATCACCGCAAAGATCAAAGTGAAAATTTATCATATATTTATATTATCGTATTATTATAGTAAAATTATAATATTGTTGTATTTGTAATAAAAAAAATCCAATAATACTTACTTAAAAGTATAATCATTTTATTGCACTTAATGACAATAGTAACATGGTTGGTTTGTTTTTAATCAAATAGAGCTATCATAGATCATAGATCATAGATCTTATTGAGACGATTATTTAGTTATTTTCTAATTAAGCGAAATCTAAACTATGTATTACAGAGACGCACTTTTTTGTTTACTGTAGAAAAACATGTGCACTAAACAATTTCAACTTCTCTGCATACTTTGTAACATCTTCCTCAATTAAAATTAAACAAACCAACCTTCTTCTCAACTCTTTCACGAATAATTACCTCATTTTCAATATATTTTTATCAATTTTGGTAGTTCTCTTTTATATGGGGATTCAAACAAATTTATATGTCAAAACTATGGATGTTATTTTAGCTATTTTGTGGAATGATAAGATAATCTAGTGATTAAAAGAAAAGATAAGAGAGGAAGAGGTCGCGTGTTTAATTCCTCCTATCAGTAACGTGGATTTAGAAGAAAAGGTAAAAGAGATCGTCAATTCAATTCTTAGATTACATGGGAAATCGGCACTCTGAAATATTTTTCATGATTGCATAAACACAATATGTCAATTTTCAAATAGATAAAGTTTGCCACTGAACTCTCCCCTGCATTTTAATTATATGTTTCCTCACTATTTCTTGTCATTTTGTTGAGTGAACATTATAATATTTTCAATTCTTAATATTGTAAAACTTCATAACGATCCGAGATAACACAACTTTTTCGCATACATTATACATAATAAGTATAATTTAACATATTTAAACTAATTAACTTTTATATTTCATTTCATAAAAACAATCAAACAAATAATTGTCTTTCTAGTGTTGATAACCCTCTCCATGGGTTATAGTTTGTGATATTCTTATTTTAACGTTAGATTTAAGTAAGGAATTACCGAAATCTAGAGTTTTAAGAAAGAATGAGTACGTAACATTCAAAGGGATAAACAAAACAATACAACCATTCATCCTTAAATAATTGAGATATATGTAAATGTTCATCTTCCTTCTGCAATCTATCTATTTATCGTTCTTCTGCACTTCCAATACAAACAAAATGTCACAACTATCCAGGTAATTTTAATCGTTAATATCTTAAAACTTTTCAATTTTAAAATTATCATGTTCCATAATTCATTTTGTATCATACTTCCCCTAACACCAGATAATTATGAGATAACCTTTTTTATTTCTTTATTTCCTCCATGCTCTTTACAAAGCTCATTCATCATCCCTAAAAGTAAAACACCAAATAATTATGGGATAACCTTTTTTATTTCTTTATTTCCCTCTCCCCTTTACAATTCAAAAATTCATTTATTAACATGATTTTTATAAATTTAATAATATTTTTATTTTCATAATTATTATAAAAAATCTATATCATTAATATATAAAAAGTAATCTATAACTATTCTCTCTTTCTCTCGTCTACAATTACTTATTCCTAATTTATCTTTTACAATAAAAATATTTATTTATTTTCTCTATTTATTCTACTTTGTTCTTAATAAATATAAATTTATTTTGTATATTATATATATATATATATATATATATATATATATATATATATATATATATATATATTTAAGTAATGCATACACATTACCCTAATATAGATAAAGAGATTATAGTAAAAGATTGTGGATTTAACTTTCATTACCGACTAACGACCAATACTTGCCGAACCGATAAAAAACATTAAGACATCCGGTATTACTTTTTAATTAGATAATTTCACATTTGTAATAAATAAAAAATAATTTATTTATTTAATTGAATAAATTTTCTTTATTACCTATAATTAATTTTTCTACTAAAAATGTCCCACGTAATTTGTAATATTATTTTAGTAAAAGTATATATATTTTTAAAATTATATTATTTTTAGTATAAATAACACTACAAGAAAATCCTCTTTTAACAATCAATTTTAGTGAAAAAAAAATTGTTAGTCACTACAATGATCATTTTAGATACTAATTTAAATAATAAAAACATATTGGTTACTAAGATAATCGTTATTGTGAATAAATAATTATAATTGGTATCTAAAATTTAGTTAATCAGGTTTTGACTACCAAAAAAATTAGTTTATAAATTGGTCTTTAAACATTAGTTACTAAGGTTTTGACTACCAAAGAAATTAGTTTTTAAATTAGTTTCTAAATAATTAGTGATCAATTTAGCTATCAATTATAATTTTTTATCCATAATAGTGATTATTTTAGTAATCAATAATTTTGTATTTTGTAAATTGGTATTTAAATTTGACACTATAATGATTAAAATTTTTTTGTCACTAAAATTAATTATTATCGAAGAGTTTTCTTATAATGTAAAGTATGTATTCATATGTGTAAACATGGTATTAAATTAATGAAATGTATTATTTTTAATTAACTTTTTCTCACAAATTTTTATCATTTTACCATTTTTCGATTTTATATTTATTGTTTTAAAAAGAATTAACTATCTACAATTTTAAAATATTACGATTTTAATATGAAAAGTATATTATGAAAACATTTTAATATAACTAATATTATTAACACCATCAATAAAAAATACGTCCACTTGACAGTTTCATAAAATAATCTTTTTGATAATCTTTTTTATTGTTTTAATTTAAAATATTAATATATAATAGTACTTATCCGCGTGAAGGAATAAGTACTTTAGTTTTACAATTTGATTATTTTTGTCAAAAAGGTTAAAACTTATTAAAAAGTTGAAAAACATTAAAAATGTGCATAAAAGATTATTTGCAATAAAAGAGTGGCTGAAGAAGGTGTCAAAAGATTATTTCATATTACATGTATCGCATAAAAGAAACTAAACGAAGACACAATCTTTCTCATTACTTTTGTTAGACCTGTAAAATTAAGCAAATTTGAATAAAATTAAATTATGAAAAAGAGTGTATTACTATTCAAATGTTTGATTTGAAGAGAGGCACGACAATTATTTCTCCAATGGAAGAGGTATGGTAGACGTCTTCGACTTCAAAATATTGGCTTCGACGAGGAGACGCCACTTAATATGATGGTGAGAATTTATGATTTCCTAAACATATGTTAACAAGAAAATAATATGTTAACAACTCCAACTTCATTTAATTTACCCATAATCTATTTATACTATTGTATTAGTTATCAAAGTATTTTTTTTTTTTATTTAAGAATAACAACTTCAGTACTTACTTAAACACTATAATATTATATTGTTTTACACAAACACAAAACTAAATAAAGTTTGAATATTGAAACTGAAGAAGTACACATAATAAAATAAATGTTGGTGAATTTCAAGTAAAGTAGGTATATGTTGATGAATCATTTCTATAGTTCTAAGAATACATATTAGAAATCAG
>Ga0214542_1010876_pt1 | contig 12909 bp, 11 predicted proteins | sample CNSS1metaG_FD_160096 | JGI IMG/M metagenome (GOLD analysis project Ga0214542, IMG submission 160096) | Root nodule microbial communities from cowpea collected in UCLA plant growth center, Los Angeles, California, USA - CNSS1 | ecosystem: Host-associated > Plants > Roots > Nodule | place: USA...
ATATATATATATATATATATATATATATATATATATATATATATATATATATATATATATGGTTACTTAATTAATTGCGAATATTTTAATAATTTAAATGATGACGGAGATATGGCGGGGACGAGTATTATGACGGGGATATGTACATACCCATAACCATCCCATACCCAATAGAAAAAGTCGGGGATTCCTCATACCCATACCCATACCCAGTCAATGCGAGGATTCCCCATCAAAACGGGAACGGGTTCGGGCAATACCCACGGGGACGGGTTTATTTGCCATCTCTAGATGAGAGTGATAGGTTAAAAGTGAGTCAAAAAAAGTGGGTTAAAGTATCATTATTTTAAAATTAATTTGTTTATCATAAATGTTTTTTTTTAATTAGCTCAAGTAATACGTAAGGTTAATAAACTCAAGTTTGTTTACTTATATGTGAAAATAGATTCTACCGTATAAATCCAAAGGTACCTTTCATTTTTCAAGGATACATGGTCTCGACGAGCACATATCGACCTTCTTAGACGACATGCATCAAACTCACGTTATAAGAGATAGATCTATCATCATTTTTAGGGGTGGGAAAGTTAATTGAATTGTACCAAACTATCAATTAACTGTACTAAATTAAACTAAATTTACCAAACTGTTTTAAAGTGAAAATTAAACCAAACTATATTATAGATCAATTTTAAAAAGCTGCACTAATGCAAGTGCAGTTCAATTAACTCGTTATAACCTAAATTGATTTGTTCAAATTCAAAAGTGATGTCATCCTTTTGTTTTTCTCCAACCCATACACGTCGAATCAAGATAAGTATCTAGTTTTAAATTCCATCAACCATATTCCATTTTTTTTCATTTTATAGTAAACATTTTTCAATTCCATCAATTAAAAAAAAAAATAACAGATGATTAGAGAAATATATCATTGTATTTCATTCTTAATATTTTTCATTTTTTATAAGTATTTCTCTCATTATTAGTAAACACCATTAATTATAATTTTAGGAAATACAAACATAAAAAATAGCAAAAAATTAACATTATTTGTATAAAAAAATATTAGTATTAGTTTCTTTGTTATTTTCTATTATTATTTTCACAAAGAGATGTTGAAACCAAAGTCATATTTTTAATCAACAATTTGTATTGATTTGTTCAAAAACTAAAATAAGGAAAATAATTGAAATGATTAAAAAATATGAAATTTTTTTAAGATAACCTTTCAAGATAAAATGAAACTTTCAAGTGCTATCAATTTTGTTGATTGAAGATGTGTTAATAAGTTGTATTTTATAATGCAACTTATATTTGAAGATGTATTAATTTTTATGTTCTCTTAGTTTTTTTTTTTATTTGAAGATGTATTCGTTAGTAGAGACAAAATTTTCCTATCTACTTAGTTTTATGTCTTTGTTTTTTTTTTTAGTTTGTAAGAAACATATATTATGAATGAAGTGGGTAAGTACTACCTTTTCTAGTTTTTTAATTGAATGCAATATTTAATAAAATAATTTAGTTAAGAAATTCAAAAACAATTCATAACCAGTTTAGTTAAAAAATAGTGTAGTTTAGTTCAAAATTAGTGTAGTTTAATTCAAAAATAGTGTAATTCAATTTAAAAACAGTATAGTTCGATTGAAAAATAGTGCAATCCGGTTCAAAAATAGAGAAGTTTGGTTCAAAATTAGTACAATTTAGTTCAAAATTAGTACAATTTGATTCAAAATTAGTGCAACTTAGTTCAAAACTAGTACAGTTTGGTTAAAAAATAGTGCAGTTGATTCAAAATTTGTGCAATTCAATTAAAAAAATAGTGTCATTCAGTTCAAAATTAGTGTAATTCAGTTCAAAATTAGTGTAATTCGATTCAAAACCGGTGTAGTTAAGTTCAAAAGTAGTGCAATTTAGTTCAAAAATAGTGTAGTTCAGTTAAAAAATAATGCAGTTCAGTTTAAACGTAGTGCAGTTCATAAAATAGTTCAGTTTATAACAGTTCAGTGCAGTTCATATTATAATGCAATGTAGTTCAGTACAGTGTAGTTCAGTTCGGTTTATTAAAAAACAAAATAGTTCAATTCAGTTCGTGTGAACTGTTTTTCAGTTCAGTGCAGTTCAGGCGAACTATTTTTTAGTTCAGTGCAGTTTTTGGTAGTGCAGTGCAGTTTGGTATATTTTGCTCAACCCTAATCATTTTAGAACAACTAAACTAAGGTTAATCAAATTAATCCAATTATTAAGTAATTAGTGTCTTGGACCCATGCTCAAAAAGTAAAGCCCATATATAGTAGTATAAGTAATACGTTTTATGAAGTATATGGAATACATTATCATTAACATTTATTACCCTCTAACACATCAGACTGACTTTGGCATCAGAATGTCTTCTACTAGCACATCTCTCATTGTGGAGTTCTAAGATGAGTACATTTGGAGTTTGAGGACACAAACCCTTTGAAGTTGTGGCACTTGAATTACTTTAGAAGACTTTACATGATATACCTCGACCCTATAAGAATAATTGGCGTCCACCGAGCAACAATGGTGTCTACTAGAAGCAAAGCAATTAGAGCGAGAAAGGTTGAGCCCTTAATTGACATAATCACTATCTTGGAAGCGCAAACGAGAATGCAGCAGGAGTTTGGTGACTATAAGAAACAAAATGATGAGGAGATGGATGCCCTGATGCAAGGCCGAAAAGGAAGATTGAGGCTGAGAAAGTAGCCAAGGGAAAAGAGAAAGAAGTGGTTGACGCTATGAACGTAGGGTAGAGAACTTTATCTTGAAATGAAGCCACGAATGAAACTGAAGAAGAAAGCGAATATAATCCAACCCCAAAAACTAGGGGGAGCAACCAACAACTCATCGACACTAAGAGGGAACTATAGACATCCTTTCATTGACGGAATCACTGAAACCCCCTTCCTAAGCAATGAAAGGCTCCTACAATATCTTATGATGGGACTACGAACCTAAACGAACGTGTTTGTATACACTAATCAGATTAACCTTTACTTAACTGATGATGTTGTCTTATGTAATGCATTATTTTCTTCTCTAAGGGGACCCGCCCTAGATTGGTTCACCAACCTGCCCTAATTCTCAATCGTCTGTTTCAACACACTGACCTCACCCTTCACAACACACTTTGAAACTAGCCACAATCATGACATCATCTCCCTTTCCCTTCTTCAAATAAGATAAGAACGAGAGAATCTCTATGAGCCTTCATCGACTAATTTGGTGTAGTCGTCATCAAGATAAAAAATTTGAACTTTGTAATCATACTACACTATATGATCAACGACTTGTAGGTAAGGTCATTTCCTGATGCGCTATGCATGAATCCACTGAAAAACATGAATGAGTTGATGTAGTGAGCCGCCAAGTTCATGAGAGTATAAGACATGAGGAAGTACAGGGACAACATTAAAGTTGAGACTGCACCAATTGAAAAGAAAGAAGTTGATAAAGGACTCGCACAAGGAAGCAATGTCTGTCCACGAGATCGCAAGCCTATGCGATGCTCACACTAAGCACCTCTTAATGCCCCCAAATCACACATATTGGAAAAAGCCTTACAAGCCAATCTCATCCCACCACCCAAAACATTATAGAGCCCCCTAACGTTGATATGAGCAAATACTGTAGATACCATCGTAATAATGGGCATACCAATGATCAATGTACGACCCTCAAATATAAGGTGGAAGAGTTAACAAGGGTCAGCCACCTTAAGTGCTTCGTTAAGCGAGAAAATGAATGGGCATCTAGAGTCGAGTACCATATATATAATGACAGAAGGGATAAGAGGAAAGATAGGGACAAGTTTAAACCGAGAGAAAAACCTGCACAACAGGAAAAGAGACGCCAAGATCGTCAAGATGATAGGCCGCCCTTAAGGGGTATGATCAACACCATATCAGAAGGCTTCGTAGGGAGAGGGTCCTCATCCTCAACCAAGAAGAAGCACTTGAGAGCAGTACAATCAATAAATGCATTATCACGGAGGTACATGAAGAAGATGCCTCCAATCACATTTATAGACTCTAATTTCCAAGAAGTAGACCCAAATCAAGATGACCCCATGGTCATTACAATGGAAATGGAGAAATTTGCAGTGAAGAAGATCTTAGTTGATCATGGTAGCTTAGTAAATATACTCTACTGAAAAATATATAAGAAGCTTCAATTACCAAAGACGCCATGATCCCATATTACAAGCCAACAGAGGATACATCGACCTACATACAACTTTCGGAGAGGGAAATATGACCAAGACCATACTTGTCCGATATTTGGTGATTGACGCACACACATGATATAATGTCTTACTAGGTCGACCCTCGTTAAACATACTTAGAATAGTAGTCTCCACCTATCATCTTGCCAATAAGTTTCCATCAATTTTAGAAGATATAATCACAGTACACAGAGATCAAAAGACAACTAAAGAATGTTATATAGCCAATTTGAAATTGCCTTTCCCTTTGCTAAGTACCAACAATGTCGAAAAGATTCAGGTAAGCAACATGGTTGTGGGGGGAGAGGATCTTGATCTAAGGATAAATGACGATGCACAAATGAAACTTGTTTGAGAAACCGGAGTTTATCCTTGCTAGAGGAGGCACAACATCTCAAAATTGGGTCTATGATAGATGTAGAAGGAGAAAAAGTCATAGGCCAAGCTTTAACTGCTAACGCCGACTTATTTAAGTGGACAACAATTGACCTCCCAAGAGTTGACCCTGAATAAATTCACATCGTCTATCCATCTTCAAAGGGGCAAAACTAGTTTCATAAAAGAAGATGAAGCTAGGAGAAGAAAGAAGACATGTTGTCAAGTGTCGCAACTGAAATCACGACAGGACGACTAACCAAAAAGAAACAAATTTTAAAAAAAATTGGAGTCGCCACCATAGTTATTTTTGGAAAACTATGGAAAACCATAAAGATAAAGCAAGTTTGTGAAAAAACATATTTTGGATCTAGGAATCAATCACGCGTAGGGAAAGTGTTAGCACCCTACAACGCTCGTCTAGAGACGGTATCTTTAATTAAAAATGCAAAGTTGATGTGGTTTTCAAAATGTTAATTTTCCCCAAAAATATAAGAGAAATAATACTAAAAAGAAACAAAAATATTTTTTGGTTTTTTGGGTCCGACAAGGATTGACCTTGGTCTTACGTATTCTCATTCAAAATGAGAATTCAGGATTACATAGTTCTTTAAAAGAAATTTGAAAAACAATTGAGAAAATGATTTGATTTTTTTGGAAGTGAACTTGACAAGGACTAACCTTGCTCCTACGTATCTAATAATGGAGAATCAAGGATCACGTAGTTGAAAAAGACTTTTTAGTTGGAAATGTTGATATTTTTATATTTTTGAAAATTTTACATATGTTTTGGTGCTTATGAATTATTTGAAAATAAGTGTGTCACACGACGCGAGCGGTTGGACAGACACGAAAAGAGAAAGAAGACTATTTTTGGTATTTTTGGAAATGAGTGTCACATGGTTTGGACGACTAGACAAACACAATAAAGCAAAAGAGAACATTTTTTATATTTTAGATTTTGCTATTTTTTTGTAATTTTTTTTAATTTAAAATATTTTTGTTTTCTTTTTTTTTTTAAATTATAAAGGTGGAATTTAATAAAAAAAGGATAAAAGTGAAAAAACAAAAAACAAAAATAGGACGATGCATGAGTAATGTGTGAGGTGCAAGAAGTAAACACAAAAACAAGCCCAAAAACAATAAACAAAGACATAGGGAGTGCGAGACTAAGAAGACATGGTGCATAAAGTAGATGTAACTAGCCCAGTATAGTAAACATGTGGGAGTGTAAAAATTAACATAGGAGGTGCGTGGGTAAAAGCTGAAAATGGAGTGAAAATACAGAAAAGTATAATAGTGAAAATTGGGGTGCAGTCAGTAAATGAGGATAAAAAACACAAAATAATTATGCAAACATGGAAGGTGCATATATTAAGGTGAGAGGTGCATAGAGAAAACAAAGGGTCAGATCCAACTTGTTATCTAGAAAAAAAAGAAGAATCAAAACCTTAATTAAAACTAAAGCTCATTCTTCCTGCCAACCTTCTCCCCTCGACAATGATAACACAACTCCAACGCATGAGACATGTGTTCATCATTTTTTGGCCACCACAGATTGTCGGCGACACCGCTAGGAACCTTGCTTACGACGACGATTTTCACCTTTTCTCTTTGCGCAAAGCACAACGTCCCCTGCGTCTTCTCCTCCGTGTGAAATCTGGACCAAGACCTGGCAGCCTCCTCTTCCACCATCTCATGCAGACAACTTCCATGGAGTTCAAGCAGCCATCACTCCAACTGCCATTTCCGGCACCGCTGCAACTGTGATCAAAGTTGTTGATTATGCCTCTCCTTTCTCACGAAATCGAAGGTAGTCGCTGCTCCTGAAAATGTCGCTGACACAGCACGGCAACCACCACCATGAATGTCGTTGCTGCTGCGACCAAAGCACGTCGACGCAGTGCCTACCACCACCATCGTGAATGTCGCTGTAGCTGCGACCAGTGCACGTCATTGGTGGTGCCAACTCCCCTTTCCCTGCGTGAGGGTTTCTTCCCGATCTAGACTTCGCGTGCTTCGCTGCTAGCACACTGTGGTTTTTTCCGCATTGTACCACCTTGTTGTCGCCATTCGTGTCCAAACACACCGGTGGCAATGCCGCCAGTTATTATCTCTTCTCCCTTTCTTTGTTTCAGATTTGCATTTGGGTGGAAATGATTGGGGAAGATGAAACGTGAATGTTTGGGGGTTGTTTGGGTATCTATTCTTTGATTTTATGCAGGTGTGAGGTGTGAGATGAAGGTGATAACTTGAAGATGAAATTCACTACACCAATCACGGCTTCGCTCCCTTCTGGTTGTAAAATCTCCCTCACTATGTTCTCTTTCTAAATGTTGAATGTCTAATCCCCTGATCCCGTGGATGGAGAACTAAGGAAGTTTTTTTTTTCTGTTCCTCCCTCCAGAGCCTGTGAATCTTCCTTTTTTATTATGTAGTTCCCTCCTTTTTGTTCTGCTCTTTTTTTCTCCGCCCCTTCCAACCTCGAGACGTGGGATAAAGCTGAAAGCAGATGTTGCTTCCTACTCCTTCAACCGTCATGACCATAGCCAGCTAGCTACCACACGTAATTCCATATTAACATACAAAAGCAATGGTAGCCTAGTCGATGCGCCTCTGAACATCTTTCAATTAATCAATAATGGAAGGATATAGGTCTGCTGCTATCAAACCTTACGTTAACCTCTTTCTTCTATTTTTTTTATATACATACTTTTTGAAAAAGGAATAAAACGAAATAAAATAAAAAGTAAACAAAATATGATTAAAATTAAATTTAAAAAATAAAAATAAAAATAAAATAAATAAAATAAACAAGATAAAGAAACAAGATTAAATAAAATAAAACAAGATAAAATTAAATTAAATTTAAAATAAGATGAAAATAAAAGTAGGAATATATCTATACTCAAATCAACATTCACTACTCTTTTTTTTTTATTCCCTCCTTTTCCTAATTATTTTTTGAAAACAAAATTATTTCTTACTCGGATGAAATTAGATGTTTACGTCAAGGTAGAAGCCATCAAGTTGTTAAAAGCCGGGTTGTGAAAGAAGCACGTTATACGACATGGTTAGCCAATGTTTTGCTACTCAAGAAAGCAAGTGGAAAATGACGCATGTATATGGACTACACGGACCTCAACAAACGTGCCTTAAGGATGTCTACCCCTTACCTAACATTGACCAGTTGATGGATGGTGCCACCGACCACAACATTTTGAGCTTTTTAGTTGCCTATTTAGGTATAATCAGATCCCCATGTTAGAATACGACAAGATGAAAATTGCCTCCATCATAGAGCCGCTAACTATTATTATGAGGTTATGCCTTTTGGCCTAAAAAATGTTGGAGCAACATGTCAGAGATTGATGGATAGGGTGTTCAAGTACCTCATTGGAAAAAAAAAACATCAAAGTATTTCTTAACGACATGGTGGTTAAGTCCTCCACTTGGGCCCAACATTCTGAAGACCTGTCTGAGGTCTTTTCAGCCTTGTGCGCTCATAACTTGCGTTTAAACTCAGAAAAGTGTGTGTTCGGGGTAAAAGATGACAAATTCCTCAAATTTATGTTGACACATAGCATTATTAAAGCCAACCCTGAGAAGTGTCAAGCAATAATTGATATGAGAAGCTATAAAATTTGAAAGAGGTTCAATGCCCCACACGAAGGTTAACAATAATATCATAATGTTTTTTCGAGATTAGCATATAAAACAAAACCCATGATTAAGCTACTGAAGAAGTCGACAAAATCTGTTTAGGATGACACATGCTAGGAAAAGTTCGAACAATTGAAACAAATGATGACATCCCCTCCAATTTTGTGCAAGACAGATACTACACAACCTTTGCTGGTTTACATAGCGGCTACCACCAATGCGATTGGTGCAACCCTTGTCTATGAAATTGATAATGACCACAAACCAGTCTACTTTGTAAGTCGGACATTACAAGACCCAAAAACAAGATATCAAATGGTGGACAAAGTTGCATTATCTTTGGTGATCACAACAAGAAGGCTCAAGCCTTACTTTCAAAGCCACACCATAATTGTAAAAATGACTACCCTATACAGAAGATCCTACAGAAACCTGACCTTGTGGGCCAAATGTCTTCATGGTTTGTTGAATTGTCTGAGTTCAACATACAATATGAATTGTGGGGATGAATAAAGGCATAATGCTTAGCAGACTTCACCATTGAGTTACAAGGAGAACATCTTTTAGAAGAAGAATGATGGACTTTATATGTAGAAGACTCTTCCAATCCTAAAGGAGTAGGTGTCGACATAGTCTTAGAGGGACCCAATGATTTGGTCATAGAAAAGTCACTCCACTTCAGCTTCAAAACATCTAACAATCAGGCCAAGTATGAAGTCATCATAGCCGACCTCACTTTATCCAAAGAAGTAGGAGTACAAAAGTTGGTGTGCATAATCAATTCTGGGCTAATTGTTGGTCACCTAATAGAGGAATATTAGGTGAAGGACGCTTTGTTGTTGTAGTACTACCACCTAGTCCGGAATAAAATAGATGACTTTGCAGAAGTCAAACTTGAGTTCCAATAAGCGATAATATGCGAGCTGACATCCTCTCCAAGTTGGGAAGTACCCAAGAAAAAGAAAGATACAAGTCTCTATTACAATAGACATTTGCATCACCTTCCATTAACAATGCAGACAATTATATACAAGTCAACATAAAAGGGGCATGGATGGAGCCTTTCCTTAGTTACTTCGAAACCAGCAACATGCCTGAAGGAGAAGAGAAAAGATGGGTATGTAAACCGACCCGTTCCACACTACTAAATGGCGAGTTATTTCGAAGAGAGTATAGTCGACCATTTTTAAAATGTATCACCTTCGACCAAGCTGCTTACGTGATGCAAAAAATATAGAAAGGGATATGTGGATATCACTTTGGTGCAATGACTACGGCAGCTCGAATACTTCATGCTAGTTACTTTTGGCCGACTATGGAGGAAGATTGCGTCAGGTATTCGAGAAAATGTGTCCCCTACCAAAAGCATGGCAATATTTTCCATAACAATCAAGAAGAGTTACACCATGTGTTCTCCCTATGGCCCTTCTCGAAGTGAGGAATGAATATTGTAGGACCTTTCACACCAAGTAAAGGTCAAGTCAATTTCCTTCTAGTTGGCATTGACTATTTCTCTTTATGGATTAAGGTCGAACCTTTGGCCACCATCATGACTCAACAAGTACAATATTTTGTATGGAAGAATATCGTCTGCCGATATGGTATTTCGCATACAATTATTATCGATAACAAACGATAGTTTATTGACAAAGGATTGGCTGATTGGTATACGACACTAATGCCATGATATTGGTAGAGATTGGAGAACCAACCTTGCGTCAAAAACACTACAATGAGGACCTCAATGAAGTCTACCTCAATACCAATCTTAACTTGTTAGTGAAAATAAAAGAGAAAAGTTATATTCAGGAAGCGGCTATTAAACATAGGTCATCCAAAATATATAACTCCAAATTGCACCCAAGATCATTTCATAAAGAAGATTTAGTTTGGCCAATCGTCAGCAATGCAAGGAAGCATGATGACAAATTCTTAGCAAATTGGGTGGGACATTTTTGTGTACTTGAAGATATCGACAAAGGTGCTCATAGATTAGAAAGACTATCTGGCAAACCTATTCCCAACAATTGGAATGTATCTTATTTAAAATTTTACTTCAATTCAGTGCTTTGTTCAAACCGACAAATATGTAACCATGATGTACTCTTTCCTCACTCAGTCTTTTTCGCTAAGAAAGGTTTTGGCTGAGAAGGTTTTAATGAGGCACCCACGTATTCAATAAAAATGGGTTCCCACAAGTTTTGCACCTTCCTTTACTCTTGTTATACATAGTTCCCAACTACTAATCTAAGTGGTACTAGTCAAACTAATCCCACAGTTCCTAACCACTAATATAAGTGGTACTGGTCGAACCAATCACACAGTTCCCAACTACTAATCTAAATGGTATTGGTTGAACCAATCACACAGTTCCCAGTTATTAATTTAAATGGTATTGGTTGAACCATTATATAGTTTCCAATCACTAATCTAAGTGCTATTGATCGAACCAATCATGTGAAATACTAGTCGTTTACTTAAACAACGGCAGCTAAATAGAGATATTGTAAGATAAAAACAGAAGTTTAATTCAAATAACAATCTTCATTCATAAGCAAAAGGACACATACAATGACTTAACATATTCGACAAAAGCAATAAAAACCTAAATTCAATAATACTACTTATAGACAAAGTGACAGGCTACTCATCAACTCCATGTCCTTATCCTCAATCGTGTGGTCGATAGTAATAGAAGGACTCCCTAATCATCCTCTGATGAACTCACTTCTTTTCCTCAACATCCTCGACCACTTGCTCAACAACCTTCACAACCGCTATCTCCTCAACATCCACCATGAGACCACCATATATGTCTAAATTTTAATTAAAGCATATATCACTCGTGGATACTTCTTTGTACAGGAACTCAGTCTGTCTCACTACCTTACTAAAACCATTAAGATGTTTAGATAACACATATTGGCAAAGACTAAGAACTTCGGCCTCCACCTCCATATGGGCTTCCTTTTTCACACTTACCGCCGCATCCAACTTGGCTCGCTCCTTCTTTTCTTCCTACAATTTTTTCTTAGATTCCACACACAACAATTTCTAACCTTCCAACTTCTTTACCTCATCTCCAAGATTCTTCTTCTCCCTAGCCCATGCAGCTTAATCATCATCAACCTTATTCTCCAAAGCTGCAAGCTCCTCCACAACCTTCTTCTTCATTTCATCAGCTAGCTCCCTCTGTAGAAAATTAGCTACCCTCTAACCCTTCACCGAAGAGTGATGCTTGAAACTCTAACAAAGCCTTCACAACAATGCTCGACTTTGCCACCTCTACCAACTCCAACTCTTACTCACTTAAGTTCATATCCACACCCTTCTACAGGACACTCAAGGTTGTTGATATTTGATGTGTTAGAAGTAGAACCTGGTGTCCCACCTTTGGCAAGAAACCTTAATTTCTTCCTATCCTTACCCTTTCCTTTCTTCTTAGACGAGGCAATCATCTTCACAACACTCTCAGGACGGTGTGTCTTCACGATCGACTTTGTCAGATTTGGTACCTCAGCTTGCTTTTTCTTTCGGGTAGCCTCGACCATCTACTTTCTCAACTTCAAGAGAATATCCTTTTCAACACCTTTCTTTGTAGCATGGTGAACTATGTAGTCTGCAAAAATACAAATTTCTCATATTAGCTAAATCACACAAGTTACAAACAAAGTTAAACTCACCGCATATCTCGACAACCAGTTTGGGAGAAAAGTAGTAATGCACTATATTTCGTTCAGGTATATTCTTAGGAAGTTGCTCCAACACCTTTACAAAATGATATATCCTTCAACAGAAAAGCTCAATCATCATGACTCTTCCACTCTAAATACTTACCTCGATCCTAGTGAAACTTGACAACTGTACACTCGCGTCCCATCAACCCTGATTCTTCATATTCTCGGACTTTTAAAACCTCTCCATCACTTAAGCTCCTAGAGGTTGGGAGTTTACTATACCGGCCAAAGAAATACAAATTTTATTTGCAAATCTCAAAGACCGACTACCGAGTATATTATAACCTCTTTCAAGCCTTCAACACATAACATGTTAAAGAGTTGGGGGCTAGTGTACCGTATAAGTTCAAAGGCACCCCCCAGCCTTATAGGGTACATAGCTTGGACGAGCACATGGCGACCCTTTAAGACATGTATCTAACTCACATCAACTACTCAAGATAGGTCCATCATCATTTCAGAACAACTAAACCAAGGTTAATAACATTAATCCAATTATCAAGTAATTAGTGTCTTGGACCCAAGCCTAACCAGGCAAGGCCCATGAATAGTAGTATAAGTAGCATGTTTTACGATGTACATGGATTACATATTTATTAACATTTATTATCCTCTAACACATAAGACTAACTTTAACATCCTCTATAGGCACATCCCGTTTTGTGGAATTCGAGGACGAGTATTTTTGGAGTCTGAGAATGCATACCCTTTGAAGTTGTGACATTTAAAGTATCTTAGAAGACTTTAAAGGATATACCTCAATCTATAAGAACATAGATATGTCATTTTATCTTATTATCAATAATTAAGTTAATTATATAAATATTAATTTTTCAGTTATTTATTTTTATGATAATAAAATAATATGATGACCACATAATTAATATA
>Ga0214542_1010878_pt1 | contig 12905 bp, 17 predicted proteins | sample CNSS1metaG_FD_160096 | JGI IMG/M metagenome (GOLD analysis project Ga0214542, IMG submission 160096) | Root nodule microbial communities from cowpea collected in UCLA plant growth center, Los Angeles, California, USA - CNSS1 | ecosystem: Host-associated > Plants > Roots > Nodule | place: USA...
TCGTTTATTTTCTGAATAAAACTCAGCTTGCCTTCATTGATGAAAATGGTTCAACTTATATAGGAGCTTTAAGCATCAGAATTACAAAAGACACATAAATTTCAATTACAACCCACTTAAAGCTATTCATTAATGATCCACTCAAGCTAATAATGATCCGCTACTTAAGGGTTGATTGTAACTAAATTTAAGGCTACCAAAAGTCATCCACAAACATTCAGCAAAGGTCCTCTTGGTCTTCCAAAGGTTGGTTCTTAAGTTGGCATATATGGACCCTTATATCAACTTTAAAATAAAGCAAAACTAAAGCCCATTAATTGGTTAAGCCAAAACACAATTTGGTCAGCCAATTTTACAGAGCACTGGCACTTATTTAAATAAAAGAAACTGCATCAACACGGCGCATTAGTCATCCTCCATTTGATCCATATGCAATTCACCTCATAGCCTCCTTCTTCGAGAAGATTTGTCCCGAATCTTAAGACACTAGTTTTAATGCAACTTGATTATGATCTTGTGAAGGACTTTTATTTTTTTCACAAGTTGAAACTAATTCTCTTCCTCCAGGATCAAATTCAACTTGATATTTGTTACTTTCCAATGGTTGCAATTCGTCGATAACATTTCTTGGCAACAATACCCCACCTTGATATGTAACAATAAATAATTCCATGTATTATGTTTGACGAATTTGCTTCTTATCGACGGGCCAAATGCATAATAAAGCACTATGAACAATCTTCCTTTTCAAACATAGAAGTTGGTGTGTTTCATTCACATGCTTATCCTTTTGTTCCTATAAAATGACATCACAAACTGTAGAAGAAAAAACATTGAAGAATAAACTTTCTCTAGTTCCATTTCTTTTTCTTTATTTTCCCCTCCTTCTGCAGTTTATATTACTTCTTTTTCTATTCTTTATTTTTCTGTTTTCTCCTTCAACCTACGTTGATTCTTACTGACTTGTCTTGGTGTCATAAATTTCTACTTCTTTTGATGTCCTTCATGCCTCAAATAAAGGGAATGTTCATCAAGATAGAGTGTTTTAAAACGAAGTCATGCCCATCCCAAAAGAAGATGAGAAGAGTCCAGGAGAGCAATATAACATAATACTTCTTTCACACATTGTCATGTACTGAATTGGATCCATGCTTGATTTAGATGAAAGGTTGTTGGTAACTGGATTTCTCCACCAATCTTTGGCTCACAACATTGTTGTCGCCTTCGTAATCGAATGCAACATAACATGGGTGGCCTTCGGTTAAACACCTTGTATAATAAACTTCCATTCCTATACCAAATCTACATAGCCATGCTCTGAATACCAAATAATGTGAATCAAAAGGGTTCGATTCGTTTTACTTATCTTTCAAGGTTGGAATGCTAATAAGCAAGAACTTTGAGAAATCATTTAAAACGAGAAAACGGAAACATATAAGAAGATGGAGCAGAAATTGATAGACATCACACTTCCAAGAATGGAAGATAAGCGTAAGAGTTTAAACACACAAAGGGATAAAGGAACTTTGATAAAACTCAGGAATTCTTGAATCACTCAAGAACTTAGGAGAATCACTCTCACTAAGATAGATGAGATAAAACTCGTTTATTTTTTGAATAAAACTCAGCTTGGCTTCATTGACGAAAATCGTTCACCTTATATAGGAGCTTTAAGCATCAGAATTACAAAAGACACATAAATTTCAATTGCAACCCACTTAAAGCTATTCATTAATGATCCACTCATGCTAATAATGATCCTCTACTTAATGGTTGATTATAACTGAATTTAAGGCTACCAAAAGTCTTCCACAGACTTTCAGCAAAGGCCCTCTTGATCTTCCAAAGGTTGGTTCTTAATTTGGAATATATGGACCCTTATTTCAACTTGATAATAAAGCAAAACTAAAGCCCATTAATTGGTTAAGCCAAAACACAATTTGGTTAGCCAATTTCACAAAGTAATTGTCCATTACTTAAATAAAAGAAACTGCATCAACACGACGCATTAGTCATCCTCCATTTGACCCAAATGCAATTCAAATCATACCCTCCTTCTTCGAGAAGATTTGTCCCGCATCTTAAGACACTAGTTTTAATGTAGGTTTAATATGATCTTGTGAAGGAATTTTATTTTTTCACAAGTTGAAACTAATTCTATTCCTCCAGGATAAAATTCAACTTGATATTTGTTACTTTTCAATGGTTGCAATCCGTCGAAAACATTTTTCGGCAACAGTACCCCACCTTGATATGTAACAATAAATAATTCCATGCATTGGGTTTGACGAATTTGCTTCTTATCCACGGCCAAATGCATAATAAAGCACTATGAACAGGCTTCCTTTTTAAACATGGAAGTTGGTGTGTTTCATTCACATGCTTATCCTTTTGTTCCTGTAAAATGACATCACAAACTGTAGACGAAAAAACATTGAAGAATAAACTTTCTCTAGTTCCATTTCTTTTTCTTTATTTTCCCTTCCTTCTACAGTTTATATTACTTCTTTCTCTATTCTTTCTTTTTCTGTTCTCTCCTTACACCTACGTTGATCCTTATTGACTTGTCTTGGTGTCATAAATTTCTACTTCTTTTGTTGTCCTTCATGCCACAAATAAAGGGAATGTTCATCAAGATAGAGTGTTTTAAAACGAAGTCATGCCCATCCCAAAAGAAGATGAGAAGAGTCAAGGAGAGCAATATCACATAATACTTCTTTCACACATTGCCATGTACTGAATTTGATCCATGCTTGATTCAGATGAAAGGTTGTTGGTAACTAGATTTCTCCATCAATCTTTGGCTTACAACATTGTTTTCGCTTTCGTAATCAAACGCAACATAACATGGGTGGCCTTTGGTTAAACACCTTGTATAATAAACTTCCATTCCTATACCAAATCTACATAGCCAAACTCTGAATACCAGATGATGTGAATCCAAAGGGTTCGATTCGTTTTACTGATCTATCAAGGTTGGAATGCTAATAAGCAAGAAATTTGAGAAATCATTTAAAACGAGAAAATGGAAACATATAAGAAGATGCAGCGAAAATTCATAAGTATCATACTTCCAAGAATTGAAGATAAGCCTAAGAGTTTAAACACACAAAGGGATAAAGGATCTTTGATTAAACTCAGGGATTCTTGAATCACTCAAGAACTTAGGAGAATCACTTTCACTAAGATAGATGAGATTAAACCTGTTTATTTTCTGAATAAAACTCAGTTTGCCTTGATTGATGAAAATAGTTCAACTTATATAGTTGCTTTAAGCATCATAATTACAGAAGACACATAAATTTCAATTACAACTCGTTTAAAGCTATTAATTAATGATCCACTCAAGCTAATAATGATCGGCTACTTAATGGTTCATTGTAACTGAACTTAAGGCTACCAAAAGTCATCCAAAAACTTTCAGCAAAGGTCCTCTTGATCTTCCAAAGGTTGGTTCTTAAGATGGTATATATGGACACTTATTTCAAGTTGAAAATAAAGCAAAACTAAAGCCCATTAATTGGTTAAGCCAAAACACAATTTGATTAGCCTATTTTACGAAGCATTGGGCCCTTATTTAAATAGAAGAAACAGCACCAACACGGCGCATTAGTCATCCTCCATTTGACCCATATGCAATTCACATCATACCCTCCTTCTTCGAGAAGATTTGTCCCGAATCTTAAGACACTAGTTTTAAAGTAAGTTTATTATGATCTTGTGAAGGACGTTTAGTTTTTCACATGTTGAAAATAATTCTCTTCCTCCAGGATCAAATTCAACTTGATATTTGTTACTTTCGAATGGTTGCAATACGTCGATAACATTTCTTGACAACAGTACCACATCTTGATATGTAACAATAAATAATTCCAGGCATTGTGTTTGATGAATTTGCTTCCTATCGCCGGACCAAATGCATAATAAAGCACTATGAACAAGCTTCCTTTTCAAACATGGAAGTTGGTGTGTTTCATTCACATGCTTATCCTTTTGTTCCTGTAAAATGACATCACAAACTGTAGAGGAAAAAACATTGAAGAATAAACTTTCTCTAGTTCCAATTCTATTTCTTTATTTTCCTTCCTTCTGTAGTTTATATTACATCTTTTTATATTCTTTTTTTTTCTTTTTCTCCTTCAACCTACGTTGATCCTTACTGACTTGTCTTTGTGTCATAAATTTCTACTTCTTTTGATGTCCCTCATGCCTCAAATAAAGGGAACATTCATCAAGATGGAGTGTTTTAAAACGAAGTCATGCCCATCCCAAAAGAAGATGAGAAGAGTCCAGGAGTGCAATATCACATAATACTTCTTCACACATTGACATGTACTGAATTTGATGCATGCTTGATTCAGATGAAAGATTGTTGGTAACTGGATTTCTCCACCAATCTTTGGCTCACAACATTGTTTTCGCTTTCGTAATCGAATGCAAGTAAACATGGGTGGCCTTCGGTTAAACACCTTGTATAATAAACTTTCATTCCTATACCAAATCTACATATCCAGGCTCTGAATACCAAATGATGTGAAGCCAAAGGGTTCGATTCGTTTTACTGATCTTTCAAGGTTGCAATGCCTATAAGCAAGAAATTTGAGAAATTATTTAAAACGAGAAAATGGAAACATATAAGAAGATGGATCGGAAATTGATAGACATCACACTACCAACAATGGAAGATAAGTCTAAGAGTTTAAACACACAAAGGGATAAAGGACCTTCGATAAAAGTCAGGGATTCTTGAATCACTCAAGAACTTAGGAGAATCACTCTCAGTAAGATGGATGAGATAAAACTCGTTTATTTTCTGAATAAAACTCAGCCTGCCTTCATTGATGAAAATGGTTCAACTTGTATAGGAACTTTAACCATCAGACTTCTAAAAGACACATAAATTTCAATTACAACCCACTTAAAGCTATTAATTAATGATCCACTCAAGGTAATAATAATCTGCTACTTAATGGTTGATATTAAAAAAATTTAAGGCTACCAAAAGTCATCTACAAACTTTCAGCAAAGGTCCTCTTGATCTTCCAAAGGTTGGTTCTTAAGTTGGCATATGGACCCTTATTTCAACTTGAAAATAAAGCAAAATAAAGCCCATTAATTGGTTAAGCAAAAACACAATTTGGTCAGCCAATTTTACAATGTATTGGGTCCTTATTTAAATAAAAGAAACTGCATCAACACGGCGCATTAGTCATCCTCCATTTGACCCATATGCAATTCACATCATACCCTTCTTCTTCGAGAAGATTTGTCCCGAATCTTAAGACACTAGTTTTAAAGTAAGTTTATTATGATCTTGTGAAGGACTTTTATTTTTTCACATGTTGAAACTAATTCTCTTCCAGCAGGATCAAATTCAACTTGATATTTGTTACTTTCCAATGGTTGCAATCCGTTGATAACATTTCTTGGCAACAGTACCACACCTTGATACGTTACAATAAATAATTTCATGCATTGTATTTAACGAATTTGCTTCTTATCAACGAACCAAATGCATAATAATGTACTATGAACATGTTTCCTTTTCAAACATGGAAGTTGGTGTGTTTCATTCACATGCTTTTCCTTTTGTTCGTGTAAAATGACATCACAAACTAGAGAAGAAAAAACATTGACGAATAAACTTTCCGTCATATTTTTCTCTAGTTCCATTTCTTTTTCTTTATTTTCCCTTCCTTTTGCAGTTTATATTAATTCTTTGTTCTATTTTTTCTTTTTCTATTTTCTCGTTCAGCCTACGTTGATCCTTACTGACTTGTCTTGGTGTCATAAATTTCTACCTCTTTTGGTGTCCCTCAGGCCTAAAATAAAGCGAACGTTAATAAAGATGGAGTGTTTTAAAACGAAGCCATGCCTATCCCAAAAGAAGATGAGAAAAGTAAATGGGAGCAATATCACATAATACTTCTTTCACACATTGCCATGTACTGAATTTGATCCATGCTTGATTCAGATGAAAGGTTGTTGGTAACTGGAGTTTCTCCACCAATCTTTGACTTAGAACTTTGTTTTCACTTTCGTAATCGAATGCAACTAAACATGGGTGGCCTTCGGTTAAACACCTTGTATAATAAACTTCATTCCTATACCAAATCTACATATCCAGGCTCTGAATACCAAATGATTTGATTCCAAAGGGTTCGATTCGTATTACTGATCTTTCAAGGTTGGAATCCTAATAAGCAAGAAATTTGAGAATAATATTTAAGACGAGAAAATGGAAACATATAAGAAGATGGAGCGGAAATTGATAGACATCACACTTCCAAGAATGGAAGATAAGCCTAAGAGTTTAAACACACAAAGGGATAAAGGAACTTTGATAAAACTCAGGGATTCTTGAATCACTCAAGAACTTAGGAGTATCACTCTCACTAAGATAGATGAGATAAAACTCGTTTATTTTCTGAATAAAACTCAACTTGCCTTCATTGATGAAAATGGTTCAACTTATATGGGAGCTTTAAGCATTTGAATTACAAAAGACACATAAATTTGAATTACAACCCACTGAAAGCTATTAATTAATGATCCACTCAAGCTAATAATGATCCGCTACTTAATGGTTGATTGTAACTGAATTTAAGGCTACCAAAAGTCATCGACAAACTTTCAGCAAAGGTCCTCTTGATCTTCGAAATGTTGGTACTTAAGTTGGCATATATGGACCCTTATTTCAACTTGAAAATAAAGCAAAACTAAAGCCCGTTAATTGGTTAATCCAAAACGCAATTTGGTCAGCCAATTATACAAAGTATTGGGCTCTTATTTAAATAAAAGAAACTACATCAACACGGCGCATTAGTCATCCTCCATTTGACCCATATGTAATTCACATCTTACCCTCCTTCTTCGAGAAGATTTGTCCTGAATCTTAAGACACTAGTTTTAATATAAGTTTATTATGATCTTGTGAAGGAATTTTATTTTTTCACAAGTTGAAACTAATTCTCTTCCTCTAGGATCAAATTCAACTTGATATTTGTTACTTTCCAATGGTTGCAATTGGTCGATAACATTTCTCGGCAACAGTACCCCACCTTCATATTTAACAATAAATAATTCCATGCATTGTGTTTGATGAATTTGCTTCTTATCAACGGACCAAATGCATATTAAAGCACTATGAACATGCTTCCTTTTCAAACATGGAAGTTGGTGTGTTTCATGCACACGCTTATCTTTTTGTTCCTGTAAAATGGCATCCCAAACTGTAGAAGAAAAAATGTTGACGAATAAACTTTCTCTAGTTCCATTTCTGTTTCTTTATTTTCCCTTACTTCTGCAGTTTATTTTACTTCTTTTTGTATTCCTTCATTTTTTGTTTTCTCCTTCAACCAACGTTGATCCTTACTGACTTGTCTTGGTGTCATAAATATCTACCTCTTTTGATGTCCCTCATGCCTCGAATAAAGCGAACGTTCATCAAGATAGGGTGTTTTAAAACGTAGCCATGCCCATCTCAAAAGAAGATGACAAGAGTCCATAGGAGTATTATCACATAATACTTCTTTCACACATTGCCATGTACAGAATTTGATCCATGCTTGATTCAGATGAAAGGTTGTTGGTAACTGGAGTTTTTCCACCAATCTTTGGCTCACAACATTGTTTTCGCTTCCGTAATCGAATGCAACTAAACATGGGTGGCCTTCGGTTACACACCTTGTATAATAAACTTCCATTCCGATACCAAATCTACATAGTTAGGCTCTGAATACCAGATGATGTGAATCTAAAGGGTTCGTTTCGTTTTACTGGTCTTTCAAGGTTGGAATGCCTATAAGCAAGAAATTTGAGAAATTATTTAAAACGAGAAAATGGAAACATATAAGAAGATGGATCGAAAATTGATAGACATCTCACTACCAAGAATGGAAGATAAGCCTAAGACTTTAACCACACAAAGGGATAAAGTACCTTTGATAAAACTCAGGGATTTATGAATCACTCAAGAACATAGGAGAATCACTCTCAGTAAGATAGATGAGATAAAACTCGTTTATTTTCTGAATAAAACTCAGCTTGCCTTCATTGATGGAAATGGTTCAACTTGTATAGGAGCTTTAACCATCAGAATTACAGAAGACACATAAATTTCAATTACAACCCACTTAAAGCTATTAATTAATGATCCACTCAAGCTAATAATGATCTGCTACTTAATGGTTGATATTAACGGAATTTAAGGCTACCAAAAGTCATCTACAAACTTTCAGCAAAGGTCCTCTTGATCTTCCAAAGGTTGGTTCTTAAGTTGGCTTATGGACTCTTATTTCAACTTGGAAATAAGGCAAAATAAAGCCCATTAATTGGTTAAGCCAAAACACAATTTGGTCAGCCAATCTTACAAAGCATTGGGTCCTTATTTAAATAAAAGAAATTGAATCAACACGACGCATCAGTCATCCTCCATTTGACCCATATGCAATTCAGATGATACCCTCCTTCTTCGAGAATATTTGTCATGAATCTTAAGACACTAGTTTTAATTTCTCACAAGTTGAAACTAATTCCTTTCCTGCAAGATCAAATTCAACTTGATATTTATTACTTTCGAATGGTTGCAATACGTCGATAACATTTCTTGACAATAACACCCTATCTTGATATGTAACAATAAATAATTTCACGCATTGTGTTTGACGAATTTGCTTCCTATCGACGGACCAAATGCATAATAAAGCATTATGAACAAGCTTCCATTTCAAACATGGAAGTTAGTGTGTTTCATTCACATGCTTACCTTTTGTTCCTGTAAAATGACATCACAAACTGTAGAAGAAGAAACATTGACGAATAAACTATCTCTAGTTCCATTTCTTTTTCTTTATTTTTCCTTCCTTTTGCAGTTTATTTTGCTTCTTTTTTCTATTCTTTCTCTTTCTGTTTTCTCCTTCAGCCTATGTTGATCTTTACTGACTTGTCTTGGTGTCATAAATTTCTACTTCTTTTGATGTCCCTCATGCCTCAAATAAAGGGAACGTTCATTAAGATGGAGTGTTTTAAAATGAAGCCATGCCCATCCCAAAAAAAAATGACAAGAGTCCATGGGAGGAATATCACATAATACTTCTTTGACACATTGCCATGTACTGAATTTGATCCATGCTTGATTCAGATGAGAGGTTGTTGGTAACTGGAGTTTCTCCACCAATCTTTGGCTCATAATATTGTTTTCGCTTCCGTAATCAAATGCAACTAAACATGGGTGGCCTTCGGTTAAACACCTTGTATAATAAACTTCCATTCCGATACCAAATCTACATAGTCAGACTCTAAATACCAGATGTTGTGAATCTAAAGGGTTCGATTCGTTTTACTGATCTTTCAAGGTTGAAATGCCTATAAGCAAGAAATTTGAGAAATTATTTAAAATGAAAAAATGGAAACATATAAGAAGATGGATCTGAAATTGATAGACATCACACTCCCAAGAATGGAAGATAAGCCTAAGAGTTTAAACACACAAAGGGATAATGGACCTTTGATAAAACTCAGGGATTCTTGAATCATTCAAGAACTTAGGAGAATCACTCTCAATAAGATGGATGAGATAAAACTCGTTTATTTTCTGAATAAAACTCAGCTTGCCTTCATTCACGAAAATGGTTCAACTTGTATAGTAACTTTAACCATCAGAATTACAAAAGACATATAAATTTCAATTACAACGCACTTAAATCTATTAATTAATGATCCACTCAAGCTAATAATGATCTGCTACTTAATGGTTGATATGAACAGAATTTAAGGCTACCAAAGTCATCCACAAACTTTCAGCAAAGGTCCTCTTGATCTTCCAAATGTTCGTTCTTAAGTTGGCATATGGACCCTTATTTCAACTTGAAAATAAAGCAAAATAAAGCCAATTAATTGGTTAAGCCAAAATACAATTTGGTCAGCCAATTTTACAATGTATTGGGTCCTTATTTAAATAAAAGAAACTGCATCAACACGGCGCATTAGTCATCCTCCATTTGACCCATATGCAATTCACATCATGCCCTCCTTCTTCGAGAAGATTTGTCCCGAATCTTAAGACACTAGTTTTAAAGAAAGTTTATTATGATCTTGTGAAAGACTTTTATTTTTTCACAAGTTGAAACTAATTCTCTTCCTCCAGGATCAAATTCAATTGGATATTTGTTACTTTCAAATGGTTGCAATCCGTAGATAACATTTCTTGGCAACAGTACCCCACCTTGATATGTAACAATAAATAATTTCATGTATTGTGTTTGACGAATTTGCTTCTTATCAACGAACCAAATGCATAATAATGTACTATGAAGAAGCTTCCTTTTCAAACATGGAAGTTGGTGTGTTTCATTCACATGCTTACCTTTTGTTCCTTTAAAATGACATCACAAACTGTAGAAGAAAAAACATTGACGAATAAACTTTCTCTAGTTCCATTTCTGTTTCTTTATTTTCCCTTCCTTTTGCAGTTTATTTTACTTCTTTTTTCTATTCTTTCTCTTTCTGTTTTCTCCTTCAGCCTATGTTGATCTTTACTGACTTGTCTTGGAGTCATAAATTTCTACTTCTTTTGATGTCCCTCATGCCTCAAATAAAGCGAACGTTCATTAAGATGGAGTGTTTTAAAACGAAGTCATGCCCATCCCAAAAGAATATGACAGGAGTCCAGGGGAGCAATATCACATAATACTTCTTTCACACATTGGCAGGTACTGAATTTGATCCATGCTTGATTCAGATGAAAGGTTGTTGGTAACTAGAGTTTCTCCACCAACCTTTGGCTCACAACATTGTTTTCGCTTTCGTAATCGAGTTCAACTAAACATGGGTGGCCTTCGGTTAAACACCTTGTATAATAAACTTCCATTCCTATACCAAATCTACATAGCCAAGCTCTGGATACCAAATGATGTGAATCTAAACGGTTCGATTCGTTTTACCGATCTTTCAAGGTTGGAATGCTAATGAGCAAGAAATTTGAGAAATTATTTAAAACGAGAAAATGGAAACATATAAGAAGATGGAGCGGAAATTGATAAACATCACACTTCTAAGAATGAAAGATAAGCTTAAGAGTTTAAACACACAAAGTGATAAAGGAACTTTGATAAAACCCAAGGATTCTTGAATCACTCAAGAACTTAGGAGAATCATTCTCACTAAGATAGATGAGATAAAACTCGTTTATTTTCTGAATAAAACTCAGCTTGCCTTCATTGATGAAAATGGTTCAACTTATATATGAGCTTTAAGCATCAGAATTACAAAAGACACATAAATTTCAATTACAACCCACTTAAAGCTATTAATTAATGATCCACTCAAGCAAATAATGATTCGCTACTTAATGGTTGATTCTAACTGAATTTAAGGCTACCGACAGTCATCCACAAACTTTCAACAAAGGTCCTCTTGATCTTCCAAATGTTGGTTCTTAAGTTGGCATATATGGACCCTTATTTCAACTTGAAAATAAAGCAAAACTAAAGCCCATTAATTGGTTACTCCAAAACACAATTTGGTCAGCCAATTTTACAAAGTATTGGGCCCTTATTTAAATAATAGAAACTGCATCAACACGGCGCATTAGTCATCCTCCTTTTGACCCATATGCAATTCACATCTTACCCTCCTTCGAGAAGATTTGTCCAGAATCTTAAGACACTAGTTTTAATGTAAGTTTATTATGATCTTGTGAAGGACTTTTACTTTTTCGCAAGTTGAAACTAATTCTCTTCCTCTAGGGTCAAATTCAACTTGATATTTGTTACTTTCCAATGGTTGCAGTCCGTCAATAGCATTTCTCAGCAACAGTACCCCATCTTGATATGTAACAATAAGTAATTTGATGAAGGATTGACCCCAACCAAGGATGGAGGCACATGCTTAAGAAGACTAAGCATGTTTAGAAAGGAAGTTCACTAGTTTCTAGAAGCTAGGGTTAGGTTTTTGTAGAGACATCCTTAGGTATCTTTTATTTGCTTAGAGGCCCCTAAACTCTTCTATATAAGGGGTGCTCCAAGACATGTAAAAGGGTTGAAGATTTTGAAGTAAAAACACATTTGTATCTCAACCATTTGTGAGAGTTTCCTCCCTAGGGAGTGAATACTTTTAAGCCTTATCTTGCATAGCAAGTGGCGGCACACATCCACTCATCTTCAAGGTTGCCATGGCTTCTAGCCTAGCCTTGTAGTGGCGTGCTTCTCACATTTTTACCATTTCTTTCCTTTCCATTTTATGTTTTCTTCTTCCTTTAATTGTTCTTGGTTTTCTATAGTTTATGTGCCTTCCATTTCCTTTTTCTTTTGAATCCATCCATCATCTTCTTCTCTTGAGCTTTGTGAAAGGAACCTTCACATCTAGATAGCTTGCTAGCTTAATGTCCAGTGAGGATTTCATTTAGCTTTCTTAATCAACTCACACCATATTCAATAATCTTAAAAAGGAACAACATAATCCTTCATCAGATCAAAAGCAAGTAGATTTGGTAGTCTTAGAGTTTCCTAGAGTGTTGTGGCCAAAGAAAGCTCTGTTAGTCTAGTTTTTAACAAAAAAAGAACCAATGCATTTGGAGTTCTGTGGAGAGAGTTATGATTGAAATAGTGAGCAAAGGTCAGAGCTACCGAGATCACCGCGAATCAACGTTTTTCAGGTTATGTTGGGCAGTTTTGGCTACTATTTTTGTTACTCTTCTTACTCCTAAATGTGGTTGGATAACATGTCTTTAGATGCTTAGTATTTGAGCCTCAAATCCATGAGTTTAAATGCATGATAACTACATGTTTGTGTCTTTGTGTATGTCATGTTGAGTCTTTAAATGTGTCTAACTTTTGCTTGAGTCTCTTGTCATATGCTTCTTTGAGTTTTCTTGTTCTTGTTTCTAAGTTTTTGAACTATTGCAT
>Ga0214542_1010883_pt1 | contig 12895 bp, 5 predicted proteins | sample CNSS1metaG_FD_160096 | JGI IMG/M metagenome (GOLD analysis project Ga0214542, IMG submission 160096) | Root nodule microbial communities from cowpea collected in UCLA plant growth center, Los Angeles, California, USA - CNSS1 | ecosystem: Host-associated > Plants > Roots > Nodule | place: USA...
TAAACAAAGATACTAGAAATCAATGGAAGAAGCATATATATATTCAAACCATTCGAAAATACATAAGAGTTCAGTGGCTACATCTAACCCCAACAAAAATGGGTTTAGCTCTCCATTGTCATGGAGAACTCAAGCTTACAAAATGGAAAATGGAAGAAAAAGAGATACAAAGAGGAAGATGGAGTTGTTCCCACAAGCCCTAACACTCCTCCAAGCTCTCCAAATCGCGTTGCTCGAGCTCCAAAATGTCCCAGATCTTTTTCCCCTCCCGAAAACAGAAGAAAAGGAGCCAACTTGCCACATCAGCGAACATTGGCGCCTGGCGGAAGGGTCTCACCACCAGGCGGTATCGAGCAAACAGGGGGCAAAACTGGCAGCTACCGCCCGACGGTGTCCAGTTACCGCCAGGCGATTCGTAACAGGGGCACCTGGCTGGCGCTTGGTTGGCGCTTGAGTGGCGGTCTGTTCCGCCTGGCGCTTGGTTCGTGTCGCCAGGCACTTCCTGTTGACATTTTTCTTCTTCTCCATGCTATTCCGGGTCACTCATTAATCTGGATTTTTAGACAAAGCTTCCCATCTATAAAAAGGACACAAAAAATGGGGATTAGTGGTATATTTAGATAAATGTAACCCAAAATGTATTTATTTACAAAAGTAAGGTAAAATTAAGGATTAAGTAGGTTAAATGCTTTGGAAGAGATGATTTTGCTAATGAAATATAGCTTGGATAATGGTAAAAATTAACATTATCACTAACTCAACTAGTAGAAATTTTATTTTAAAAAATAACTCAATTAGTAGAAATGTTATTTTAAAAAATAAAATATATGTGAGCACTAAATCGATGTAAAGGATTGTAGTATTATTATAAATGATATACGTAGTGTGGGCTTAGCACACCAAAAAAACAACAATAAATTTTTCTTTTAAAAAATAGAAATTAAGAAAGGGCTTTTTCCCTCACTTCTACTAATATTTATTTATTTATTTAAATAAAACTTTAGCAAGGGCTTAATCCTTGCTACTACTACTAATTTTCTAAAAATAAAATGTGAATGTGAGGGATAAAGAGTGGGTTTCACCGTCGCTTTTGTAAGACAAGTATCATTCCACTAGATTAGCCATCCTGGTATAAGGATGTCATTTCTTATGTATATCGAATGCATAAAGACACAAATTTTCACCTTTTGAGATCATTTTGTTGTGAAGCCTTTTTCTTTTCTTTTCTTGTAGTGTTTTTATGCTTTTTTTAATTTTAATTTTATTTTTTGGTGGAAATTACCCAAAACAATATACAACAGGATAGTATTTCCTTATTTACTAATCAGAACATAGATAAAACATTTATGTGATTGGGAAGAACGCATTTTTTGTGTTACAAAATAGCAATTTTGGATTGTAATGTTTTTTTTTTTATTTCTTCAGATTTAATTGGGGATCACATGTAAAAAAAAAATATTGAAACTATAGAATCCTAAAGGTTTAATCATATCTTGGTCCCCATTTTGGAGGCAAAATCTCAATTTGGTACCCTTATTTCTAAAAGTCTCAATTTGGTCCATTTTTTTGTTAAAATGTCTTAAATGTGTCCTTTCGATTAAGTTGCACTAGAGGTGTTAACTGAACAATGACATGGCAAGGTTGACCAGTGGTGGAACTGTGACGAGGAACAGAGCACAGTGATGGAAGGGGAATTTTTTAAAAAAAAATCATAGTTAAGTTAAATTAGGATTAGGATTTTTAAACGTTGGGGAAATTGGGGATTCTGTCATTCGAACCTTGCAAAGGTTGAGTTTCAGCCACTCCCACCTTTATAGCCTTCAATACTTTGGAGTTCTTATCTGAGCATTAAACCTATTAACATGCCTTAACTCATATTTTCATGCAGTGTCATGTTTGAAAGGCTTGCCAACAATGGGAGGACGTTTGAAGAGAAAACAGTGGAACATGTGCATGAATATGCTGATTATTTCTTTTAATACTTTCTACTTTTTATTTCTTTTAATTATTTGGTATGTTATGAAACTCATTCGCATCTCCAATATATTTTTTATCTTATCATAACCTTTATGTAATTATGTTAAAATTATGTATGTCAATTAAAAAAAATTATTTCTAACATTTGAATATTTCTATTATTTTTTAATATTTTTATTTATTGTATATTTTCCTTTAACATGAGAATGTTTAATACTATCAATTTAAGTGTTTAATAACATAAACCTTTAATTTACTAGGTAATATAAAAAAATTACTTATTATTATTAGTTTTTGTTTCATTTGAAGAACTCTTTTGTTTCGCTAAAACAATTTTTGTTATTTTCCAACCATTGAGTATATATGTTGATATTTGAAAAGTTTTCTTAGATCTCTAAGATATTTTTCATCTTATTATACCCTTAATTATACATTTGTTTTCTTTTGTACGATTCCTTTCAATAGTCTCCAAATTGTTTATAAGACACGCATTTGTTACTTTTTTAATATTTTTATTTTTTATTTATTTTCATAATGTAGAATACTATTTCGATATATTTTATCTAATTATTTTTTCTTTTCTAACTTATTATAATCATACTTTAATATTTTCACTATAATTGTATAAATAATTTTTATTTACTACAATATAAAAATTTAATGTAATTGCTATGAATTTTTTTTTATCACCATCCAACATATATTGGAGTTCAAAAGATATAAGATCTATGTTAAAATTTTATTATTATGTTTATTATTTGTTCTTTGCGTCATTTTCATCAAGTGATGTATTATAACTTTTAGGTTTAATTACTTGAATGATATCCATTTTGGTAGGAGTGTGTCAATTTGGTACCCGCAGGAAAAATAGTGTCAATTGCGTCCCCACTTTTGAAAAAGTGCCTCAATCAGGTCCCTTTAAAAAAAATAACGGCATGCCATGTGGCACTCTCTGGTTTTTTTTAATTTTATTTAAATTTTTTTAATTTTTTCAATTTTTTTTTAATTTTTCTTTGCAATTTTTTTTGCCACGTGTCACAACAAGGACTTGTCAAGTCCTTGTTGTGACACGTGGCAATGTTAGTGCCACATGGCAGGATAATGCCCGTGTGACAAATGTCATTGTACTGATTTCAATTTAGTACCCATATATACATGATTGTTTCAATTTAGTCACCACTTTTGTGCCTTTAGTTCAATTTTGTCCCAATTTTTTTTAACAATTTAAGAACATTTTTTAAGTTATTTTTTATAAGATTAAAAGTAATTAAGTACAAATATTTTTACAACATTAAGTACTTATATTTATATTAAAATTTAGTCGTAAAAAATGTTATATTAATAGAACAATATAATCATCCACTTCTATTTTTCAAAGTAAAACTATATTGTTTCTGTCAAATTCAAGACCAAATCTATTATTTGTATAAATGTTATACTAATATTTTTTTATTAAAAATAACTTTTTAGCATATTACGTTATTTTATATTATTAACCCATATCTTGTCAATGTGTTCTTTAACCACTAAATTTTAATATAAATATAAGTACTTAATTTTGTAAAAATATTTATACTTAATTATTTTTAATCTTATAAAAAAATGAATTAAAAAAATATACTTCAATTATTAAAAAAAATGGGGGCAAAATTGAACCAAAGATACAAAAGTGGGAACTAAATTGAAACACCGAAATAAATATAGGTACTAAATTGAAATCAATACAATGACATTTGCCACACGTGACATTATCCTGCCACATGGCACTAACATTGCCACGTGTCACAACAGGGACTTGACACGTGACAACAACAAAAATTTGCAAAAAAAAATTAAAAAAATTTGTAAAAATAAATAATAAATTTTAAATAATTAAAAAAAATTAAAAAAACAAGAGAGTGACACGTAACATGCCGTTAACAGCGTTAATTAATTTTTTTAAAAGGAACCTGATAGATGCACTTTTTCAAAAGGTGGGGACACAATTGACATTTTTTTTTCGTGGGTACCAAATTAACACACTCCTACCAAAGTGGGTATCATCCGAGTAATTAAACCTAACTTTTATTAGTGTATAAAAAAGAGATTCATTATAATTTAAAAAATTGAAGTAAACAAATATTTAAAATATATTTTAATTTGAATGTTTTTTTTTCTTTTATATTTTTTTAAAAATATTTTTAAATTTTATCAACTAGGTTTCATTAATGTTTGCAAATTTAATAACCATCCTTCTAATATTGAATATTTGATAATATTATGTTTCTTTTACCTTAATTTTTTATTATTTTATAAAAATTAATTAAAATTAATATTAAAGTAGTAAGAAAACGAGTACGGGTATGAGTCCGAAATTATACTCGTTACCCGGTGGGGATGGGGATGAGACAAAAGTTTGATACTCGTTGGATTTTGGTATGGGGATAAGGATGATTTTTTTACGGGGATGATTTGTTTTACGGAGATGAGTATGTGATAGCGAAACTTGTCCCTGTCCTGCCTCGTTGCCATCCCTAGTCTTAGTTTTAGCTATGTTCTTAACGATAAAGTATAAAACATGATTTTACAAATGTTATATTTTAAAAGAAACAAGTGCTTCATCGAAACAACATCATTTTGCTTATATTGTTTTTGTTTTGACATATAAGTTTTATTCACAATTTAAGGAAAAAGGTTGTTTAAACAAGATTTTTTCATATAGCTCATTTCTTGAAAAAAAAAGGAATTATATAATTTTCTTCATCAAATAAAATTATTTATGTACAAGTTAAAATCCAATTTAAAATTAGTGAATCTAAATTCTAAAATTGGTTTAATTTTTATAGAAGTTAACGCGAGTCCATATCAAAGTAGTTCTATATCATACACAAATTTGTAGATGCAAGTGCTCCATGTGACACATGATATAATATTGTGTATTCTCTTGATTTGTTTCATAAGTAAAACCTTTTAGTTAGACTATGCACACATAATTATCCTAACATGTCCACAAATATAGAGCTACAATAGTTGCAACTATAAGAGAAGAAATATTTTAAAAAGCTTTACACCTAATTTGAAATAACTTTTCTCTTTCTCATTCCTCTAGTTCAACTCATTGATTGTCAAGAGGAAATTCTTCACGACATCAAATAAAAGGAAATAAATATTGAATGCCAAATTATTAATTTAAATCGTCTAGGCTGAGCTTCAACTGCAATCAAAGAAAAAACTTACTGACAAAAGACTCTTTTATATGTTTAAATTAATAAAAGAGTAAAGATATATTATAGTAATATAGACTATTTAGTGTATCAAATTAAGGTGAGTACTTTCTAGGACAGAGAGCGTATATAGGATTGTTAGGTGAATATGGGCTTAACAAATGCAATGTATATGAACTCGGAGATTCTGTCTCGGGTTGGACTCTGAGATTTAGGTCAAGTATCTACAATTGATTTCCAAATAAATTAAAAGTTAAAAATGGCTTATTATAAGAAAAAAATTTAAGAACTATACGAGAAAGTTCGGAAAAAAAATAGTTTTAATCTATATAGAAATAAATTTTAATCTTCATTTATCTTCTAGATTTGTGATTTGCATCCGCATGTTGTTAGAAGTGGGTTTTAAAGTTTAACTCAATCTCATAAAATTCGTGTATGGAATTAGAAATTAATGGATGGTCCGTTAACGGTCCGATAGCAGGTGGAACAGAATGTCCAAAACAATAGTTTTGGTACCATATTAGAAGTAGACTTTAAAACTTAACTCAATCCCACAAAATTGACTCTTAAAATAAAGTTTATACTTCAGTTATATATTATGAAATTCTCTTATCTCTACTCTAACGAGGGAATGAATGTGATCGGTAAAGGTAAGAAAGGTGAAGAAGATGACAAATAGGTAGCTGTTGGAGTGAAAGTGGGATAGATTGTGGTCTATGACGGTGCCCCCACTACAATCCATCAATTGCGTGTAATCTTTACCATTAACCAATGTGCATGCGTACTGTGAAACTGTTAATTTTCAACCCATAACATAAAGAACCATTCTCTTCCTACCCCAATTCATTCATTTCTCATCAACTCTCCCACATGCATATCCACATGCTTCCCACAACCACCACCTTTTCAAACTTTAACTCTTCCTAATTACTTCACCTACACTTTCGACCCAGTTTAGATTCCTCTGCTACAATTTTCGTCTTGTCTTTCTATTATATTAAAGTTATTTTTAATATATTTTAAAATATTAATATCAATATTTATTAATGTATTCTAAACACACGCTACAAGAACAAAGTTACAGACTTAGTAAAAAATTCAAATTCCTTCATTCGTACTCCAGTGAAATTGAAAACTTATTGTACATGCAGCAGATAAAAAATTTAGCGTCTCACATCGACTAGAGATAAGATGAATTCACAATATATAAGTGAGATACAAATCTTACTTTACAAGTTGGTTTTGTGGGGTTCAATTAGGCTTAAAACTCATTTCTAGGTTTTCTTTGTTATTTTTAGTAATTTCTCATGCACTTTAATAAAAATAACAATTTTACAAGCGGTGCTGCTGCGCAAGAAAATTGACTCAAGCGGTGCAGTAAATTTTTTGGAGCAATTTTAATGCGGTTCTTAACAGAAAAACTGGGAGCAACTTTTTCGTGAATTCGGTGATGGTGAGAATATGCTCTAGTTTTCTAGTTTTGGTGCAGTTCTGTCAGATTTGTATTTTAGATTAATTTGTGTTGAATTGATTACAAGCATGTTATGTATTGGTCCAAGCTATTGGCACCGAGTACTGACACATTACTTCAAACACAAGGTGTGCGCATGCGTGTGAAATTGATTTCGAGTTGAATTTGTCGTATCTGGTGCAGAACTAAAACATTCAGTGATTTCAATTTGTATTTGGCCGTGAAATTCACTGAACTGTGATTGTGTTCAATTAGAAATCCGTGGAGCCTCGGTTTGTTAGGTTCATCTATATAATCATTTGATCAAACATTTTTGGTGCTTTGTAATATCCAAGCAGTGATAATTTCAACTTACAGATTGATCCTTCAGTGCTGCGTGTGCTTGATCTTGCATAAATTTCCACTTGCAGATCGATCATTCAGTGCAAAGTTGCAACTTTCAATTAGATTCAATCGAGTAAACAAATTCGTGAATAGAAAGCAATTAAATTCTGAAGCAGCTTGGTTCAATTTGAAATTTTTTGTGGCACATTGCGTTTAATTAGTGGCAGTGGACTTGGAGATTGGTTCTTCAACTGGTACCCCGTGATTAAATTTGTTTTTGTTGAATTTTGGATATTTTTTTCGCATTCTAACTTCGATTTCAACGATCTATATTTGAGTTCTTAATTTCTAATTGTGAGACAGTATTATGAGATAACTTACCATCGGTTTGAGTTCAATTTTGAGATTATAAAATTAGAAATGAAGTGTTAGCATCTATGTTTTTGGGAATGTTTTTCAAAATTTGAGTTCAATGCGAAATTAAAAAGCATGTTAAACACATTAAAAAATATATACTGTGACTTATATATATTATTTTCAAAATTAGATTTATTTTTAATTGTGTTCTCTATTTGATCTAATTAGTTTTACCTTTTTGAGTAGCTTTTATTCGATTCTTATAATTTAATTTCTTTAACTTGTTCAGCTTGTTTATGTTATTTTATAATTTTGTAATAGTAATTTTAAATGTATTATTTAAATTACTCTTCCCTTTTAAAGAGCTTTTTCTCTTTTGCAACATTCTTAGTTTTTTTTACATATTTTACTTTTAACTTATTTCTTGATTTTGCCGTTTTTATTATCTTAAAGTTTTCTATTTTCTCGATCATATTGAGTTGAAATTACATTTGTAATGGTTTTGAGTTGAAAATTTCACATTAAAAAAATTAAAAACTGACTTTCAATTCAATTCATACTTGTATTCCTAATCATCTTTTTCTAATCATCTTTTTTTCAAGTGTGAGTTGAAATTTTTACTATGAGCTTCTAGCACAAGAGGACATATTTGTCCTTCCATCTACTTCAAAACACTTGACTAGTTGGATTTTTACTATAACAGAACATATTTGTCTCCATATAAATTGATCACCAAAATAAATCAAATACAAACTATGCTCTAATATCATCATTGATGCTTTTAGAAAGGAATTTATTAGAGAAATTCAATCATAATAAGACATGTCAAACCAACATACGATATTGACACTGTTTCACAAAGAATAAATTGTCAATTTAATTCATTGAAAGAGTGAAAATCAAGTCACTACCTATGTCCATTACTAGTATCCTGGTTATTGTAGTGCAGTATATTATATGTTGTAGTCTTTTGTGTTGCATATCTTTAGTTTTTTATTAAACAAATTTGTTTTTCGATTTTATATTTCACTTTGAATCTAAATTTTTTGATGGATTGATTGAAAGGTCTTCTTAAGAACTAAAGATAAATTTGAACAAGAATGTGTAGCCTTTTAAGAGTGATACACAAGTGAACTAAGTATAAACAATTACAAGTGTCGAGGTCCATAGTTTTGCTTTTCTTAATTTTGCTCACTATTTTGTTTGTGTAGATTATTATTATTATTTTTTTATGGGATGGATGATATGTGGAGAACAAAAGAATCAAATTCCCACATCTAGGGATAAAATTGATCCTGACCCACTATTTTATGTGGAAACAAAAAATTGAAAAACCATTACAATTGATTCTTAATTGTGGTACATTTCATATTGGTAAATTGTGTTTTTCGAGATTGTTAAGATATACTGAAAATTGGTGGAGACAAAGACAGTATGATGTTGAAATTGGTAGAAAACCAATTATTTTGAAATGGCATTAGAGGAAAATTTGTGCAACTTTATGAGAGAAATAAAAGGCCTATATAAGAAATGAAAGAACATGAAGAAAAAAGAAAAAAATTATATCAAAAGAAAAATAATAGGTAAGAAGAGAAAAAGAGTTTAAGGAAAAGGTGAGAGAGCTTACTGAAAAATAAAAAAAAAAAAGGAATGGAAATGAAAAAAGCAAGTTTATAAAAGGCATAAAAAAAAGAGAGGAGGAAAATAGAGAGAAAAAAAGAAAAGAAAAAGCAACATAGAGGAAAAAAGTAGAAAAAGAAATGTTAGAAAGAGAAAAACAGGAGAAAGAGTTACTCATAGTATCTTGAATTAACATGGTTGAGAAGGAATCACTAAAGGTGATTGTAAAACTTAGAAATCTTTTTCTCATTCAAATTATGAAGCTTACTTTTCCTTAAAGTTTACTAACTTGACTCCTTTTTATTTCGTTGCCGAGAGAAATGTCCCATATCGAGGAGCAATGGGAAAAACAAATGGGAGATAAAAGAAGAAAAAAAAAGAGAAAAAAACTTGACAATAAATAAATTTGTTTTTAATAACATTTCCTTTTGTTTTTCATTTGATAAAAGTTGTATGTACATTAAGGATATTTCTCTTTTATTTTTGTTGCTTTTGAACGTTTATCCTCTTCGATTGCTTGTGAATAGATAATATGTTGAAATTATTTGTACAAGTTGGTCTTTTACCCTAGGGAAAGACTTCTAAGCACATTGATAATAAGAAAATTTCCACTCATTAGATAGACATTTTCTTGGATTATTTTAGTCGAGTCCTAATTAGTACTTATGTTTGTAGATAATAAAGTATTACAGGTTGAGTTTTATTTAAGGAGTATATGATGATGTAATGGATAGAACATAATTAAGGACCACATTCAAAAAGAAACTAATTGGGATTAAGTTAAACCAAGAAATGAAGGTTTAATTGATTTTTAAAACTTTCTTAAAAAATTAACTCTTTGAAAACAAATCTAATCATAAAATTGAATGGAATTAATTGTGGAATCAATATTGATAAATATTGAATATAGAATATAAAAACAACAAGAACAAAATGTAAGAGATTGAGAAAGGATGAGAAACATTACACGAACAAATGATAAGCATATACAATATATGAAACAAACAACAATTTTAACTATTCAACCTTAGAACATTCAAAATCCACTATCTTTATGTCTATTAGAAGCACTCAGCACATGGTAAGCATATACAATATAGGAAACAAACAAAAAATTTTGGTCAAGCTTAAGAATGACTCCATTTGAGGTTCTATATGGAAAAAGACGTAGAATACTATTATGCTGGTATGAGAATGGAAATTCTTTAGTTTTGAGTCCAAAGTTATTTCAACAAGCAATTTATAAGATTAAAATGATTAGAAAATAGATGACAATTTCTCAAGATAGGTAAAAAAATTATTATGACAAACAAAGTAAACCCCTTACCTTTCAAGAAGGGGATTTTTGAAAGTTACATCTATAAATGGGATTGGTAGAAATTTCAAATCTAGAAAGCTTTCATCCAAATTTATTGGTCCTTATCGAATTTTGATTCTCTGATGGATTTTTCTGTGCTGATCCTTTACTGTGTCTCTATAATACATTGATTACACTAATTTTGATGTTTTAAAATATATTAAAAAGATATTTAAAAAATACCAATACAATGTATTTTTAATACTCAATAGAGGACAACACCCAAAAACTAGTAGAGAATCTGGACTCGTCCTTATCAAATCCTTGAATGAACCGGTTCTATCGCATACCAAATTTCTTTATCTCTAAACCTTTCACAATTTCGTAATGTCTTTTATGTGTTTCAACTTTGTAAAGATATTAGGACCCTTTTCATGCGATAAAACCTATTATAGTACAAATATGAGAAAACTTTACTATGATGTACTTCTTGTGAGGATTGAAGATCATATAATTAAACAACTTTGGAGAAAGGACACACTTCTAATAAATGTATTGTGGAGTCAACAAGAAGAAGATAATACAACTTGGAAATTAAAAAGTAATACGAGAGAAATGTATACCGAATTTTATACACTTAAGTGAAATGTAACATCTGTACCTTTAAATAAATATATTATTTATTTTACTTTTACTTAAAAAATAATAAGATTTAGAAAAAAATTGTACTTTAAATCTTATGATTAAATTCATATATTAAAAAAATGTTTCGCATTCTATTCGGATAAAGTTTGAACATGAGTACAAGCTTATTTGGAAATAAAATGAAGACAATAATAAAAATAAATAATAGGAAGAAAATAAAACCAATGAAATATTAATTAAAAAATTAATTAATGATTTATTTATTATTATATATACATATATATTGAAAAAAATAATTTTGAAAGACTCTTCTAATTAATAAGAATAAATTTAATGCATAAAATCATCACTAAGAAATTTTTTATTATAAATAGTGAAGGATTGAGGAGAGAAACATGAAGAGAGAGAGGAGGGAAATGGGTGAATTTGAAGAAACATATGAGAAAAATAATACTTTTCTGAAAGTATTTATAGTATATCACTTAATACTAATATGTGTTTTATTAATTTATTAATTATTTTAAATTATATATTATTTTAGTTATTTTAATTTAATTTATTTTCAATTGTTATCGTATTATTTATTTATTTGTATTGATTTAATTTATGATTGTAACGTCTCATTTAATCGATAAACATAATTAAAGATACGTCACACTGAATAAAGTAGCAACGTAGTCCTCGAGTCTTAAACCTAACTCCTAACAACTCAAGGCACACCACGATGCCCAAAAAGAAACAAGTTATCAAGTTTACTAAAATTAAGTAGAAATTTAAAGATGGACAAGTACATGGGTCATAACCCTAAAGAAAGCCCCAAGAAGGACAAGAAGTCCAGCCCGAGAAGACTAGGCAGCATAATCATCTCTTCCCTGTTGACCACAAGTACCTCTCGCATCTGCTCCCATCAATAAATTGATGATCATTGCAAAGGTAGAAGAACGACATACAAAGCAATCAAACAAGCAAAGGGTAAGTTAGAGCCAACAAGATTTTTATCATGCAATCAAATATACCTTCATAGTCCTATATACATATATCATCCAAGCATGTTATGATCTTTCAATCAATACACTAAGACTCGACTCGACTCATCCGGATACATATAACCTAGTCGGATTCAGTGGATGCTTGCACTTGTGGTGGATACCTCTGCTCACCCCCAAGCTAATCATCCCCGAGCTATGTGTTACAAGTGTTACAATGAATCAATTTCCTTCACGTACAAGGTTAGCCCTTAATGAGTTTCAGGCCTCCTTCTACTCTCACCACAGGAGTCAGTCCGCTCTAAGTGAGACTAACTAACTCCTTCCTAACCTTGAATCCTTACCAAGTTATATAGATGGGGTACCACCATGGACTTCCACTAACAGGGGTCATGGAATTACCTCCCGACCACTGAAGCACGACCCGAAAGTCTCACCTAGAGACTTATGGATTTACGTACTGACCACATACCACATATATTCAAACAACCAAATAATATTAATCATGTATTTAAATCTCATGCCAACCTTTGTACCCATTCCTCATCCATATTCCATGTTGAATCAATAATAACTCCATCAGCAAAACTTGCATGGGACAGAGGGGAGCCATGGCTCCCCCAAGCTTTTAATTATATATATATATATATATATATATATATATATATATATATATATATATATATATTTAAAATATATATTTTTATATTTTTTTTATTTAGTTATATATATATATATATTTAAAATTTATATTATTATATTATTTTTATTAAGTTACATATATATATATATATATATATATTTGTTTAAAAAGTAAAATAAAAATTAATTTGGTGGACTAATAACTGGATTAAAGATATTAAAGTTTTATATCTAGTTATAAGGTTTTTTCACAACAAGTTATAAAAAAAGTGTGAAATAAAAGAAAGACAGATTAGGAAAAAGAAATTGGAGAATAAAGAGAACAAATAATTATCCTAGTATGATTTATGTATGTTAGATTTATGATTCTTTC
>Ga0214542_1010884_pt1 | contig 12891 bp, 3 predicted proteins | sample CNSS1metaG_FD_160096 | JGI IMG/M metagenome (GOLD analysis project Ga0214542, IMG submission 160096) | Root nodule microbial communities from cowpea collected in UCLA plant growth center, Los Angeles, California, USA - CNSS1 | ecosystem: Host-associated > Plants > Roots > Nodule | place: USA...
CATGAGGGGAAGGTTCGTGGTGGTGGAGGCCATTTTCATCACATCTCTCATTGGGATCAACTCAACTTGAAGCTTAAGCAATTCGTAGAACTCACTGGTTTTCTTCCACTTTTTGTAACATCCCGACCGGATATTACGAGTTTAAATAATAAAATAAAATAAGAAAATAAAATCACATTTATTATAAATCCATGTCCCAAAAACGCGGGAAATTTCAAATAATTTATTTCATAATGAAAATAACTCACAGTTCAAATAGATTACACCTTTATTCCAAAACCATAAATGATAAAAGTCTATAAAACTGTTCCCATCAGTTTTCCCCGCTTTGCTGCTAAACCTCACCAGATCCACCTGCAACATCATCTGCTCCCGTGTACCGCGTACACGATCATCGCGAAACACAAGTAGATAGGGTGAGCTAACAAAATAAACATATAAATATATAACATAAGTATATATATCTCAAAAACAAACCAAAGGAATTCCTTCCTTTGAATCCATACCACATGGCCACAACCATGTTATTCGTGTTCTACGTCCTCTAGTAAGTACCTCAAGATGTTTTGCTGCCATACCTATCGGCCACACCCAATAGAGCACGTGCGGGAAACCATGCTACGGATCATACACTGTAATGCCAAGTGGAGTTCCCATATACGAACCTAATTCGTAACGTCCCAATACTACCAAACTCGTTAGTCAACTACTGAGGAGGGCAATCTACTTGGACCCATCCGTACTGGCCACAAGCAGCACACTCACACCGGCAACACTCGCCATCCCGAGCTCAACTCAAGTGTTCCTCGTGTTCATCCGCCATCCTGAGCTCAACTCAAGGAATGCCACATGCTTAACTCCTATCCCGAGCTCAACTCAAGGAATGCCACACACATCATAGCAAGTATAACACCAATCTGCTGCAGCAAAATCGCCTGGCGGGGGACACGTACCGCCAGGCGCTAAGCACCTTAGTCTTCACTGCCACTGTAACTATCGCCTGACAGGACTTCCCCTACCGCCAGGCGCCACACGCCGTAGGATTCACTGAACTACAGACTCCGCCTGGCGCACCCCTCCTTACCGCTAGGCGCTACACCAGTACTTGCATAATATTGGTTTTAGTTCAGGTTCAAGAACACTTCACACATGTTACTCTCAGTTACTCTCATTTGCTCTCATTCTAGAGTACCCCTAATGAAAAGCATTGCCATCTTTAATGTTCCAGGCCTTATAGCACCTCATGTGTGCATTCATCCCCTAGTCATATAGACCATCCCAAGCATGCTCAAACACAATATATGAGTAGCAACACTCTAACAATATTAAGCACATGATCATATGCACCAATGCAATTTAATATTGACATCCATTCCTTCACCAAACCAATTCTCCACATGTGACTAATCCAAATGAACATTCAAATTGATAGAGACTTACCACATAACCCAATCATGCTTCATTAGAAGTTACTAGTAATTATCAAGAGGTTATTCATGCATTTTAAAGACTCAAAACTCAGCAATATTGAGTAACGTATATCTCTATTTACAGACATCCAAATCAAATCTCCACCGTTCAAAGTGACGAACCACATGTTATGGACCACCTGTCAAAATTTCACCTAAATCGGACGGTCAACGAACCGGGAAATACATTTTTACGAAAACTACGCAAACTAGAAAAAAGTGATGGCGCCTAGCGTCCAGAAGTGGAAGGTGGCGCCTGGCGGGACTGTACTACAGCCAGGCGGTTCCTGTTGCGCAAAAAGTACGAAAAAAAACGTTTTTCGTGAACCAGAGCACCCCTCACATTGATGTTATGGTGCTGGGCTGCCAAATGGGTGCCGCTAGGCAGTTCCTACACCTGCGAACCTTACTCCCTTCACAACAACTCTGAGTTCCATCAATTTCTGACTCCATAGGATACGAACCTAGTTATTGGGATTACGGTTCATCCCTAAGACTTCCCATTCACGAATTCATCCAATTTAGCCATCAATTAAATGAATTTCAATGATGTTTGACATCCAATCACCCCTTAACCATTAAAATTTGTTTTCCCTTCGATTAGAGTCATCTCAAAACATCCTGAACATCAAAATCGAACCAAAATTGGTTCGCGCCGCCTGGCGGGTCTTCATCATCGCCAGGCAGTTCAAGTAAAACCCAGAAATTGGGTTAATCTGTCACGCGTCGCCTGGCGGCACAAAACTCACCGCCAGGCGGTTCCTCTCGAGAACCCAAAAAACAAGCAAAATAGGATGAGTCGCCTAGCGGCAGTTCATCGTCCGCCAAGCGGTTTCTGGAAATTTTCCAGAAACCTAGAATTTACGAATTAATTCAACAGGAAGCATGTACTTGCACATCATACATCATACCATTAACAAAACAACATAAATTACGAGTTCAGCTCCCCTAACCTGGTTTCCTTTGCTTAAAACTTGAGTAGCCCTTGGTTCTCCCTTATTTCCAATAGCCTTCCTTAGTTCTCCTTAATTTAGCTTCAATGTCTCACTCAATACACTCACCTTACTCTGATTTTCGTATTCCTCTATCCATCCAACAAAACCAGCCACAAAACCTCTCTCTTTTTCCCTTAATTGGCCAATAATTTGTGTCTTAATGTGGGATTAATGATGCAAAACGAAATTACAATTAAACTAAGGTTAATGCCATTCAATTTGTTGTCTTATGATGGTTTTCCAGCCCTCCCTTTACTGCTTGGGTTTCCTTGCCCTTTCACCTTCATGCCAAAGAACATTTTGGCAAAAAAAAAAAAAAAGTTTAATTTGGGTTCACCAAGGTTTGAACCCCTCACCATGCCAAAGCCAAATCAATGTTCCACCATTTAACCAATTCAAGTTTCATGATGATTAATATAATTTTATGATTATATTATCACTCAACATGCTCTAGCATATTATTAAAACAATAATAATTAAATAACACACAAACGGCATATATAAGACTTGAAACCAAGTCCTCTCACACAATAAAGTACTCTCAACCATTTGAGCTAGCACTTTTCCACATCATAGCTATCTGCATTAAATGCCTTAAAGGCTCCTACTACCCGCATTTATTAAATAATTGTTTAATTAGTTATTTAAATTCCTTGGGTCTTACACTTTTCATATTAACTTCACTTTTCACTTTTTATATGGGTCTTTGTAGTTGCTGATTTGTTCTATTTTAGAAATGGTTATGTTTAGGTTTTAATTTGTTTTTGTGTGAGGTTGTTAGTGTGGGGGTGATTTGGGATTAAGGGATGATGTTTATTAGAAGTAGAAAATCCATTGAGAATCACTTGCCATAATGTTTAGTGTTCAATGTTCAATGTATTAATTTTCCTGATCAAGGATGAAGCACTTCTAGCATCTGGGAAGCAACAATTTGATTGAGATGTTGATAGCCTTAAAACTAAAGGAAATTTGCACAATTTATGTTTTGTAAGTTCTTGCATGAGCTTGTAATTTTAATTCAATTTGTTTGATGGTTAGACATAATACTATGGATCTAGCTCTTCTAAAGCGAGCAAGCGTGTAAAGTAAGAAAACAAGGATATATTTGTTGTTGGTTTTGAGTTGCCTCATAAATTCATCTAACTTTAAATGAATGATGGCCTTTAGTTTCTCGTATTACAATTTGTGCGCTTGCTTATTTTTTAGGGGGACTAAATCGACTGGATATGATATTTAAACTTCTTGTTCTAAAGTTTTTGAGCCAAATTTTATTTGATGTTTTCCCCACACACTCACTCCACATAGAATTCATGGCTACATCAATTATGTTGTTGAAAAGAAGCTTGAATGTAATTTCTCATCATAAATTTGATATTATTTACATCCAAAATATTGTTAAATGTGATTTTCTTAACTGATACACTATAGTTGCATAAGTTATGGACTCAAAAGTGAGGGGTGGACGCAAAGAAAATTAAATAATTGGTATGAACTACATGAATTATGTAATTTCTTAATGGTAGCTTGTTCCTAAGGAGCTCGGGGTAGTGTTTAATGATTATAGTATAGTTTTCTATAGTTTATTCCTCGTCTCTCTTAGAAATTATGAAAATAGTATGCTTTTAGTTTTTCATAGGAATTAAACAATTTTGTATTTAGAACTTTGCATCCAATTACTCAATGTAGGAAATAATACCCTTTTTGGTCTAAAATTTCTATGGATGCTCTATTTAACATATTGAGAATGGGAATTTTCATGTAAAATAAACTTTTACTCCTTTGATTGTGCACACCAACTTTAGTTATGGCTTAATATGCCAAAGCAACGAGTTAAATAGATTTAAAAAATCTGCAAATTATATATAATTTATCTTTCCCTATTGTATTTGTCATCTTTTTATGACATTTTTACATATTTTAAATTCAATTTAAATGGATTAAAATAGAATGCATAGATATTAGAGGAAAGAGAGGAGATAATTTATTTAAGGGACGAAGGAGGGGGTACTCCCTTTCATTATGTTTAAGGATATGTTGTTAAATGCATCCATTAGGAAAGAGGTTAGCTAATGAACTTGTGTTTTTCCCCATTTAATTAACTTGCTACGTGTTTCTTCCTCTTAATCATACTTTCACCATTGTTTGTGAAGGTGTGCCCAATGTTTATAGCACCTCTAATCATAAGGATACTAGAATTTTGTCCCAGATTTTGTCCTTATCCAATTCCTGATAATGTTTCTGAAGCTTAGACTCACAAGTTAGATAAATAAATTTGTAGTTGTCATCTTGTCCTCGTTATTTATTACTGACTCTGACTTTCACACTTGCTAAGTATAGTAATTAAGTTCTTTTAATCTTCTTGTTTTCATACAATAAAGAAATATTTTTCCTAAATTAACCTCAAATTATATTAGTTGAAAATGATGGTTAGGTTTGAAATGGTATCATTAAATAAGGTTTAGGGAATGAGATATGCTTATACTTAAGTCTACCCAAAATGACCACCTTTTACTTATATTTGAGTAATAAAGGATTCTAGTTTGATACTTCATACATGCCTCGCGAAAATAATGGATAAATTAACAATGTTGTAACTTGTATTGCTATTTCTGTTTTATGCTTCACGTGGTTTTATGGAACATATTCTATTATGCATGTTGTGACTCTTGTAAATTAGAAGCTTCTTAGTCTTAATCTTGTAAGTGTTCAACTGCCTTAGCTCTTTGGTCTCATACTTTCGGATGTTTTGCATGTTATTTACTCAAAAAGCTTAATGTAAGACCCGAAAAAATATTATAATAAAAGAAAAACACATAGGAAAATTAATGGCTTGATTAATATTGTTGATTTATTTAATTTAATTATGTTATTAAATTATGAAATATGAAATAATTATTATTTGAGTGATTTAAGTTATTGTTGTATTTATAATAATTATTTAAGTGATTTAAGTTATTTTTTTATTTATTTTTAAATTTTAATATTATATGTAATGTTGAGAATATGTGTATATAATTAAGTAGTGCATATTTTAAATTGGAAAAGTAATTGGCTTCGTGGCTGGAAACTGAATGTGCGCATGCAGGCTCTTCGGTTCGAACTTGGCTGTATTTATTTAGTTTCTTTTATTTTTCTCACTTCTCTTTTAGTGGGGCCCACGAGAAATTTTAGTTTTTCTCTCTCCTCAAATTTGTTTCTAATACTCCAGTGCTTATTTCATTCATTTTTCTCCTTGCTCCCAATATATTCGGATGATGAAAACAATGGTTTTTTTGTATTTCGGGGTCCATTTAAATTGTAATTTGTAAGAAGGGGTTCGTTGAATTTTTTTTTTATAAAAAAGGGTCAAGTCGTCAGGGTGGAAGACGACACTACAAATGAAATCGTCCTCCACCCTACCGGTTTCTTTTTTCTTTTTTCGAGAAGCAAAACCGTGATATAAGAGACCGATTTCTATTCATCTGAAAAAGTGAAGTCGTCCTTGTACATGACGACTTCACTTTTCAGTTTTTTTATTTTATATACTTTTTTAACGTTTCAGTATTATAACTTACTCTACCATGGCGTGGATCCTCTCTGTAAGCCAACGAAGACCACCTTCAATCTCCTACGAACCGCTATAATTGTTACAACCTTCTGCTTCTGTATTTCTTGCCATAAATGCACTTGGAATTATAGTCTTGTATTTCTTGCCATCATGCCATGAATGCACTTGGAATTATAGCCTTTTCTTTCATAGGTCACAATTTAGCCCTGAAAATTCAGTCCACAGTGCCTTAAACTTTTAAACACCCAGCTGGTGTGCCAATGTGGAAAGGAGCCAAGGTTGCTTATTTCTTCATTGCAATGTGCCTCTTCCCAATTGCTATTGGTGGCTTTTGGGCCTACAGAAACCAAATGCCCTCGGAAGGGATTCTCCTTGCATTAACTTTCCTTCTTGTTGTGTTTAATTGATTGAACATTTTTCAGATATATTTGATGTTTGCTTTTGATAGTTTTGAAGCTGGTTACACGAGCAGGAAAAACTATCCCGTTAAAAATTGAAAAGTGAAGTCGTCATGTGCGAGGACGACTTCACTTTTCAAGTGAATAGAAACCGGCCTCCCACAGTACGATTTTGCTTTAAAAAGAAAAAAGAAAGAAAACCGATAGGGTGGGGGACGACTTCACCTGTAATGTCATCGCTTACCCTACCGGTTTGACCCTATTTTACAAAAAAAAAATTGAACAGACCCTTTTTTACAAATTTCACTTTAAATGAACCCCGATATACAAAAAAGCCTAAAAACAGCATCATACCCTACACTTCGTTTCTGCTTTATTTTTCCGCTAATCATTACTCTTAGCACAAGTTGAAGAAAACAACCAAATCTTATATTTTATTTTGTAAATATAAACAGAAAATGCTAAGAAAAATAGGAGATAAATTTAGTTTTAAACATTAGGGTTTTGGAGAGGGAGAGAACGAGAATTTAGAGAGAAAGAGACCGAGAGAAGCCATGGAGAAGTGAAATGAGACAGCGAAGTAGATGTTTGGAAGAACTTCATGAGGTAGGGGAAGCCAACCTTGTTTTCTTCTTTTGTTTTGTTTGTTTGATGAATGAAACTTGAAAATCATGCATGTGTAATGTAGGGAGAAGTTAATCTTTTGTATACTGTCATTGCTGCCATGGATTATGTGGTTATGTTATCATTCCAATATTACATGAAGCTTTGTGATGATTTATACGTGTGCATGGTGCCACTGTTTTTAATTGCATTATTCTTCTCTTCTTTCATGCATGAGGGGCAGCCACAGGTGATGGCTTAGTCAAGAGTTAATGGTATAGAAGAGTGTAGCGCAGAACATGCGTCGCTACATGTTCTTTGCGGGTTCCGTTTTTGTTTTTGGTGCATGTGGGAGCTTGCACTTGTCCATTCTCCTTGGCTGCCATAGCGTCAAACCTTGGTTTGGTTAATTGGGTTCTTTGTGAAAGTGGGTTCTATGTGAAAGTGGGTTCTATGTGAGAGAGGGTTCTATTAACATGCAATTCATTTTTCATTCTTCCGGTTACTCATGGTGCAAGGGTACACGAAATTCACTTTTCTCTCTCCTCTTAAAATCTTTCTCTTTCTTTTCTCTTTCCTTATTTCCGTTTGGTGCAGATATCTCTATATTCGCGTTTCCTTCTCAATGGCATGATTCCTTTTTCTTTCTTTTTCTCTTGGCAACCTAAAGTGTTAAAAGCTTGTATAAGTGATGGGATGGTGGGGCCGAGAGTTTTGTGTTCCAGGGGTACCAAACATAAGACTTAAAAATTTGGATTAGTGTTATGATGTTTTGTTATTTGGTGGGACCCATAGGACTTTTGTTTTATTCTTTACAATTCATGGTGCAGGTAGACATGTCAAAGTGAGCCAACCTGGCTTACACGGGTTGGCTCACCACGAGCCAGGTTGAAAATGAGTGAACCCAATCCGGTTCAGTTTATGGTGAGCCAGAAATTTTACAACCCTGCTCAACCCATCACGGGTTGGTGGGTTAAGTGGGTTGGCTCACCAACCCACATAAAAAAATTATTTATTTATTTTTAAGTATTCAAATATTTAAATAATTTTTTAAGCAACCAATAAGATGAAAATCACAATAAAATAAAGAACCAATGTCTTCATCATGCTCACCACCAATATATGATGAATTGTTTCCAAGAAAGTATCCATATAATTCAAGAAAACATGGCTAACATTTCATATTTTCTGTCATGGTAATTTAGAAAACATTGTTTATAAGACGGTTGCTTGAGTAATTTACTATGAAGATTATAGTTAAAGATTAAAGTATTAACGTATATAACTTGACAATCAAATTAATTAAACATTCAAACTATTCAAATACGATTGAGCAATATTCTTGCATTTAAAAATATGAAATTGTGAATCTATATAATTAGGAGTAGTAAATAATTATTAAAAAAAATAAAAAAAAATTGTAAAAAAATGTTGGTAGGTTAAGTGGGTCAACCCACCTTCAAGCCGGTTCGAACCTGTTTAACCTGTGGGTTAAGTGAGCCGGGTTGAGTTTAACTCACTTTTGGAAAAATTGATTTTTTCTCAACCCAACCTGGCTCGAACCCGTGGTGAGCCGGGTTGACTCATGGGTCAAAACCCATTTTGACATCTCTAGGTGCAGGCTTGACTTCCTATTTCATCACATATAGCATGGGGTTTCTCTTTGGTTTTATTAATGAGTCATGTATTAGTTTTTCTCTTTCTTCTTTTCTATTCTCTCTCTCACGTAAATGAATGGGTTCATGCATTAGTTTTTCCCTTTCTTCTTTTCTATTCTCTCTCTCACTTAAATGAATGGGTTCTAACTTTGGAATTGGTGGGCCACACATATATGTTAATGTTTTAGTTGTAGGGGTACAATATGTTTATTATATAGGTTTCTCATGTTTTTAGGAGGTTAGGTTGGTGCATGTGTGCGTGAGTGCAGCCTTTTGTTCCATGCGTTCAAATGAATCATGTGATAGTTTTCTCTTTCATCCTTTTTCTATGCTATTTCGAGTATAGGCATAGCATGTGTATACGTTTATTTTGAGATGGGACCGTATGCATGCAGGTAGGTGGGGAGAGAAAGATTAAGTGAGGATGTTAGATGTTTGGTTTATTTTTCTTTCATTGTTTAAATTTTTGGTTCTCTTTAATTTCTCATATTTTTGGTTGGTGTTTTTCATTTGGTGTTACTAATTATTTTATGTGTTAATGTGTTGGTGGGATATTATGAGATGGGTGGTCCTTCTTGGTTTTCATGGGTTGCATGGTTATGGAGTTAAAGTGGTTGTTTGAGGATAATTACTTGAGTGTGATTTTATATTGTGTTTGAATGAATGTCACTCATGGGGTTCATTGTATGAATGTATTATTTGATAAGTTGATGGGTTTATATTATGGTTTATTTCCCATGCATGATGTGATGGTGAGTACTTTGTTGGCAATATGAAATTCTTATGTGTTGCATGTTGAAAGTGTTTTGCTTTGCTTGAAAGCTCTTGGTGGAATTTAATGAAGATTTTAAATGAATGTGATGCTATGTTTGGTTTAGTATGATTGTTTGGATTTGGGGTTTGTGTGTTCAAACCAAGCATGGATTGTGATCATAAAGTTTTCGTGTTACTTGAATGCGACGTTGAGTATTATTGGACAAGTTTTATTTATGAATTTCTTTTATGAATATCATTGTTTATGGTTAGCTTACCCCTATTTGTTTGTTTGTGTGTTTGTTGTATGTGCAATGATCGTATAACGTGTATGTTATACGAGAGCAGATGATATTGCAGATAATCTTGGCATGGAGTAGATTGACGAGAGGCTGGGGTGGACTTGGGAGTTTTTATAATATATTTAGTTGTTTTAAATCAGATACTATAAATTATGTAATTTTCTTTTATTCCAAATGTTATTGGAAGTTTTTGACAAAGTGACATTTTTAATTATGTAAGTTAAATTAAAATATAGGTTTTTTTATTAATACATTTTCAATGATAATACTTTTTCCGCCAAACGTGTTCATTTTCTAACTATCTGTGATATCCCAAAATTTGGGGTGTTACACTTAACATTTTCTTGTGTTGGGGAATGTGATTTCCACCATCCACATAAAGTATCATTTTTATTCTTCATTTTCTGTGTTTTTTCTTCAACGGTGAATTAACAATAATATGGAAAAGTATTTAAATTAGTAAATCTATGCAGGAGATAGTCTTGGACAGATAACATCACACAAGGTAGGGATTTTTAAGGTATTAAAATTCTACCCAACCAACCAAACTTGCGCACTGACTTTTATGGAAATCAGTTGATTTTTGTAGTACTTTCTTTTTATTTAATAAACTTGTAACATGTTCAACTTTTTCTTAAACCATCATTTTGGATGGAGTTATTGTTGGTTTTAGATGTAGATTCTTAGTTATTCATTTGGATTATATATATATTGTTAATTATGACTTGATTTTGGACGTACTATTAGAACTTTATTAGATTGTTATGTACACAAACTTTACTTGAATTAGTGTTGGTAAAATTTTATTTCATTTAACTTTATTATAATTGGGTTATAGCAATATAAAAAAAATTGTTATGGTACATGTTAATTACATACGGATCTCTCCATTGGAAATGTCACTCATCAGTCACATATAGATTTATTTCATGAGTAAAATCTAAATTATTACATATGAATCTATTTCTATATATAATGTTCTCATTTGTTACATACGGATTTGTTTTGTGGGTAATGACCTCATCTGTTATATACAGATTTATTTCGTATGTAACATTACATACGAAAATTTTTCCGTATGTAAATTACTTACGTCTATTTTACATACGACATTCTTCCATATATAATTCATCGGAATTATTCAATTACATACGAATTTAAGACTTTACATACAAATTTTGTTTGTATGGAGAATTACATACAGATTTTATTTGGTGGTTATGTATGGAGAATTAATTGTATTTTAAAATATGGAATTATAAAGGGGTAATTTCGTTCTTAGGGATGGAATATGATAACAAGTTTCTTTAATAGTTGAATTCATGGTGGTAATGTGAAATGTATCGTTTGGGATTAAGTTTATAGGGTAAGGAAAGATATTTTTGTGTCTATGATTCCTATCAATTTTTTTGGTGAATGTGAGACGAGATGGATGGAAAATTCGCTTTGATGGTAGGGTTAAGATGTTTAATCTATTTAATTTAATTTTTTGTTTGGAGGAATAAATGGGGAAATTAGGGATTTTTTATCTCCATCTTGTTAAAATGTGAATTTATTTGAGGTTAGAGCAACAGTTGTAAATAGAACTTGTTTTTCCTTTGGAGTGTTAATTGTGGTTGAAGTAAGCACGATTTGATAATGGGTTTGTAGTTATGGTTGTGGAATTTTTGTGAAGTGCAGGGCGTTGGAGGTAAGATTTTATGAGTTTACTAAGAATCCATTAGTTGTGTCAATGCTTTAGTGAATTTTAGTTCTTGGTTTTCATTTTTAAAGTCAAATCCACAAGTTGTGGGAAAATCACTGGTCATTTGTGGAACCCGCTCTTTTGACTCTTGTATATTTGAAGCCAAACCCACGGGTATGGAAGAATCCACAAGTCACTTGTGGAACTCGCTGGTTCACATTTTGTTTTCTAGAGCTGAATCCATAGGTTGTGGAAAAATCCACTCATCACACGTGGAACTTTCTGTTTTGTTGTTGTGGTTTGTTTTAACATGATGTTGTTATATGTTTAAATCCTAAACTGTAAGGAAATAATGCTTGGGGTATACTATGATAATGATTTATGATGATGCGACATGATATGATGTAATTGCATGATGAGTTAAGGTATGTTTGATATTGTGATGAGGTATGATATGTATGGGTGTACATGTGTGATGAGATAGTATGAACTCTTTGATAGTTGTAAAGCCAATATGGTTTCTTTACCTCAACGACTTTGTCGAGTCAGGGTAAGGGGTTTCGTTCCTTGGTAATTCTTTTGCATAAGCTTAGCAAGAGTGCTCCACCCAAGGCTTTATCGAGCGAGTGGAGTTGTTGTTAGTAAGTCTATGAAAAGCAGGGGAAAGGATTTTTCCAAGAGGTGTTGGTGTGCAAGAAAAATATAATGGTTGGCTATGAGAGAGTGATATGTTATTAATATTACTTGGTGGTAATATTTCGATGAGTTCAAGTTGTGGTGTTGAGAACATGTATCAGTCACTTTTTTTTATGAATGAGTTATGTTACATTTTAATATGAATCAGTCGGGTATCCGTTATGTGGGTACCCGCCTATTTTTTTCATATCCGCGGGTATTCACGGGTACCCACGGTTATTTACAAAATTATTTAAAAATAAATATTTAATCATAAATTCAAATAAAATAAAATAAAATACATCACTGTCATAAATTTTAAATAAAGTTCAAACAAACTCAAGTTCATAAAAGTCCAAATAATTATAAAAATAAATATAAAATGACGTTCAACACAATGGAAATCCTTCTTTAATTACTGCTTTGATAAACAAGCACACTTTGTCCGATTGATTCATGCAAAATAATCAAATAATAAACCTCAACTGTCATGTGCCAAGTATTCTTATTTTAATTCCATCCGTTGACAACAAGCATACCATAAACGTCACTATCTATATAGGGTTTCATGTATATGCCCAATTTCAAAGAAGGGAAAAAGAAGAATGTCAAGGGGTGTTCTTGGAAGACAACAACGTACCAATACTTGAAGCGCAAAGAATGAAGATAGAAGACAAGATGTGTCAACTTAGAAAAAAATTAGGTCAGAATGTTGTTTACTAATATATATATATATATATATATATATATATATATATATATATATATATATATATATATATATATATATATATATATATATATATA
>Ga0214542_1010885_pt1 | contig 12886 bp, 5 predicted proteins | sample CNSS1metaG_FD_160096 | JGI IMG/M metagenome (GOLD analysis project Ga0214542, IMG submission 160096) | Root nodule microbial communities from cowpea collected in UCLA plant growth center, Los Angeles, California, USA - CNSS1 | ecosystem: Host-associated > Plants > Roots > Nodule | place: USA...
TTTCAATTTAGTACCCCAATTTAAATTTTTGGTTCAATTTAGTACCCAATTTTTTAAAATCATTCAATTTCGTCATCTTCCATTTGAGACCAAATTAGTAAATAAGCTTAATTACAACCTATATATACATGTTACAATAACTTTTTATAATATATATACATCAAATCATTTCACCTAAATACTTAAATTATTTTATTTTTTTCATTTTAACCTTTGTAATTTTTTATACATGAAATTTTTTACACTTGTAAAAAATAAAATAATTTGAATATTTAGGTGTAATGATTTGATGTATAAATTCAAAACAATTATTTTAACATGTTTATATAAATTATAATTAAGCTTATTTACTAATTTGGTCTCAAATAAGAAAGGACGAAATTGGATCATTTTAAAAAATTTGGGTACTAAATTGAACCAAAAATTTAAATTGGGTACTAAATTGAAAACAACTATTACTGTCACGTGTCATGCTTGTAAGCTGCCACGTGGCACGATGATAAACTGACACGTGGCAATTTTTTAAATTTTTTGAAAAAAAATTAAAAAAAAAAATTTCATAGCTTGACACGGGACTATTTAGCTACAATGTTCACAGAAGCAATAACTGTAAATGGACCAGAACAGTTGGGAAATATTCAAGTACCTAAAAGAGCTAGCTATATCCGAGTAATAATGTTGGAGTTAAGCCGTATAGCTTCTCACCTACTGTACGGACACGGTGTTAACTCCAACTTAACGGAAATGACCAAATTGAACCTCTTTAGAAAATTGGGTACCAAATTGAACATTCTTAAAGTTCGGGTACCACATTAAACTTTCCGAAAAAGTTTGGGTACCAAATGTGTATTTATACCTAAAAAAAATCATGCGAAATTAAATTTCCCAAAGATTTTAAATTGAACTTTGCAATTCTTTACTACTTCAATTAGACTCAAAAAAATTTAACGCCCACAAACTCTCTTCTTTCCCGAAAACTCTTTTCGCAAACCTTCTACCGCCAATCCTCATAAGCTTCTCTCTTCTCGTTCAAAACAATGTCTCCTCCTCGTCAGGATATTCCGACCTTCACCGACGACAGTGCTTCCGCCGTTCCCTCCTCTCCGATGACGGTGCTTCAACAACCTCTCTATTCTCTAACCTTCCCTCACTGTCATTCACGCCTTCCATCACGCAACCACCCACCCCTCTTGATTTTTCGCATCACCACCTAATGCAATCGAAGTCCCAAACCCAAGCTCACTCAGAACCCAGGCTCTTGCCATTCCAACCGATCTTGAGAATTTCATTCGTTAGTCTCACAGATTTACATAGGCTTCTAGGTTTTCAATTTCGTGGTTCATTTCATTTCTCTGTTTTTCTGAGTGGTTTAAAAATGTTTGTATACTTGCATGTATGTGTTAAAAATGTAGTTAAGAATGTTTTTGGGATTTCTTTCCTGTGACTTTCTTTATTAATCATTTCATGATTAAATTCTTAAACTCGTATGAATTCCATAACAGTCTAGAACTACTTGAGGAAGTAAAAGCTGGAAAGAAGCGTGAGGGATACCGATAAAGCAATGTTGCAAATTTCATCCTTCGACAGTTGGTGTGATTTTGAATTGTAGCATGTCAGTCGTCTATCTATCTTTGACACCAATGTCGTTCTTAAAACCCTTCAGTTAACTTGTTATCTACATTGATTTCCCCTAAAAATCATGATCTTGTTGTTATCAAAGTCACTATTTTGCTTGCTTATAAAAGATAATATCTTGAAAAGATGGAGCTAGTTTAAAATTAGAAATAAGTCATTCATTTGATTTTGGTCAACTTTGTTTGCTTTCGCTCAGTCCGAAGTTTCTAACATGTGTTGAGTTTTGATCCCTGAAATTCTTCTTAACAGGATTATGGTGGAGACCTTGAACTTCTTATGCGTATTATGAGGGGAGGAGAAGAATATAACTTTTAATAGTTGTCATGAGTGTGTAGGTGTTGGGGCTATAAAGGTATGTTTCTCATTCAGGATTTGTGTTAATTTGTTTGCTTTGGCTTCAAGTTGATTTTATCTGTCATTCCTCAAGTGATTCCTAGGTTTGAACATATAAACAATAAGGGCTAAGCATGTGCTATGGAGTGTTGGGTTCATCATGACACTTATCTGTCAAAGAAAAATGTGTAAGCTTAATATTTTCTAAAACAAATTAACTAGAAAGATGTGAGACTGCTCGAATAAGGTTGTGATGAGAATATGGGAAGTAAAACATAGTGTAGAATAATATTCCATGTGCATGCAGTATGGAACCTCATTGATTTTATTCAATGGAAAGTTAAAAACAAGGGATGAAAGAGGGGGAGTTTATAAAGGAATTGGGGTCATGGTTCAGTGGAGATGAATAAGGTTTTGAGGTAAGTACAGGTGGAGGAACTGCCAGGAGAGGAGTTATGGGAAGGAGAAATGCAAGTGGGGCTGGAGGGGAGGTGCAAGGAAAGGGGATGCAAGTGGTGTAGTTGCAAAGGGAGAGAGGATGTAGGTGGTGGAGAAGAAGGGGAAGAGAAGCTGAGTGGTGTGGAGTGTAGCGTTTGGGGCTGGAGAATGAATGGAGACAGGGACTCTGAAATTGTTGAAGGTTGGAGGAAAATACCAAATAAAAAAGAAGATACGTTTAAGTAGGAAAATAATAAAAGTTAACTTAGGACCTTAAGCATTAATATGAAGTTTTGGAGTCGGTTTTTTTATTGATTATTTATTTGTACCAACAAAATGCTAATAAATATATTATTAAGATGTAATACTAACACTAGATTTCTTTTATAAGATGTAGCTTGTATTCTTTCAAATGTAGGAGAATTGTGATTTAAATCATTGATTGAGAGTGCATATAGTCTCAATACAATCCTCTGCTAGCAATCCAATGCTTTTATAATAATGATAAATGAAGGTGCAATGTGTAATATCCATGCTTACTATATCTTGTATTAGTATTTGTGGATTTTATTTTAAAGTTATACATTCTGTGTGCAATAATTAATCTCTGATGTTAATTTGTTCTAGTGCTTTCTTATTTATTTTTATAGTTTATATCCTTTATTGATGTCAATCACAGTAACTAGTTGTTGCTTTTAATCTATTAGTTTTGATCACGTATGAATATTTGTCATTTACAAATATTAATTTTCTTTTTATAATTTTCAATGCTTTGAGAAAAACAAATTATTGTTTTGTTTATATTTTTTAAATTGTTTTCACTTCCATGTTTTCAAAAAAAAAAATTGAATGATAAAAGCATGTGGATATATTTAAAATATTCATTTATTGCGTGTAAGATAATATATATATTCCAAGAAAAGTTTATAAGTTAAAAAATCATAATATAACTCAGAACTAAGAATAGAATATCAATAAAAAAATACCAAATTATCCCTTCTTCTTGAAAAAGACATAGCACCACCGATGTGAGGAATCATTTGGCTTTTCTTGATATCTCTATTTCTATTACACAGTTCCTACTAGATAAAAATGAATTCATATTTTTCGAATTTAAAGTGAAGTTTATTGTAAATATACTAATGGAAGGCTAAAAAATATTCATTGATCCATATTAAGACACTATGGACAATTTTTAATGAAGTAATTTCTATTGATAAGTGGGTTATAAAATTCATTCTAAAGCTTGCATCTATATTCCCTCTACAAATTTCCAATTTTAAACATAACATTTGTTTTTGCCAAGTCTTTGTTTATCTTAAAACAGAGTCGAGTTTTTAAATTATATAAATGTTAGAGTTTGTGACTTGGGGAAGAGAAATTGTTTTGAGTGTTTCGAAATGAAATGAGAAAAAGAGAGATTGGTGGAACAGAGTGGTTTTGGATAGGGGAGGAACGAACTTTGACCAAAAAAGAGTGATATGGACATTAGAAACCTAGAAAAAACTGGACAAGGAAAAAAATAATTATTTTTTTAAAAAATGATATTTTTTGATAATATGTGAAATGATTAATAACTATTTCAATGGATCTTGTTAAACACTATTTATGGAAAGTTTTATTGCAAGTGACAAATTAAAATTAATTAAAATTTTGTATAAGTATATGCAGATTCGACAATAGTTTATGTATTACAATTTACAACTGACCCAGTAGGAAAGATACACAACACTAAAGAAGACATAAATCTAAAGGGAATTTTCATATGAGTATTGGACCAACCACAAATTTAAAATTATTTGTATTTTTTTCTTTCTAAATTTTGTATATTATAATTTTTTTATATGCTTTTAATCTGAAGGCTAATTTAATAGTCATCCTATCATATTGATCAACTATGAGTCTTTAGATGATAGTTAAAGATAATAATGAATATAAAATGGAAACAATCATGAAGTATCTTATAAAGTAAAAGCACAATAATCAGAAAAAAACAAAAAAAGAAAGGTAAAAGTACCACATTACTTTATTCAATACTAATAATAATTTATATTATAGCTATTAAGAGTTATAACTTCTCTTCGTGTGTTCGAAATTTTTCTACTTATTGTTTTATTTATTTTTAATAAAATATCAATAAAGGAAATGTTAATATGTTTAAAAGCATGTATTTTTTACAGCATGGTTATAATGAATGAATTGATATTTAGTTTAAATAAAAAAAGATGAAGTTAATAAAGTGACAGCAATAAAGTTGTGTTGATGACTATGGCCATTGATCAATAAATTTCACATGTGCGTGTCCCCTGCAACTTTTCAAAAATACTTTTATGTGTTGAAAACAGGGTTATGTCTCCTCTGCCTTTTAGTTTTATCACTTCAAGATATCATAGATACCATTGTATTTCCATTTCTGAAGCATACAATCTAGCAATTTCATTTTGTGAATAAGAATTTGGAAGATGGCTGAAGCAATAATTGAACTTGTGCTAGGGAATTTGAACTCACTTGTTCAAAAGGAGTTGGAACTGTTTTTGTGTTTTGATCAAGACTTAGAAAGGCTTGCCAGCGTGTTCACCACAATCAAGGCTACCCTTGCAGATGGTGAGGAGCAACAATTCTCCAACAGATCTATAAAGGATTGGTTACAAAAGCTAAAAGAAGCTGCTTACATTCTTGATGACATTTTGGACGAGTGTGCCTATGAAGCATTGAGGTTGGAGTACCAAGGAGTCAAACTTTGTCCATCAAACAAGGTAAAATGCTCTGGCTTGTCCACTTTTCATCCCAAGCGTACTGTTTTCCGTTATAAAATTGGTAAGAAAATTAAAAGGATAAGCGAGAGATTGGAAGAAATTGTTGATGAAAGGACTAAGTTTCATTTAGCTGAGATGGTTCCTGAGAGAAGAAGTGGAGTAATTGAATGGCGCCAAACAAGCTCATTCATTTCCGAACCACATGTGTATGGAAGAGAAGAAGATCGGGATAAACTTATAGATTTCTTGGTTCATGATGCTTCTAATGATGAGGATTTATCAGTCTATCCAATCATAGGTTTAGGTGGACTTGGAAAAACAACACTTTCCCAACTCATCTTCAATCACGAGAGGGTAAGAAAACGCTTTGAACCAAGAGTTTGGATATGTGTTTCGGAAGATTTTGGTTTGAAGAGAATGACTAAAGCTATCATTGAAGCAGTGTCTGGGCATGCCTGTGAAGATTTAGATCTAGATCCACTGCAAAGAAAACTTCAAGATCTGCTACAAAATAAGAGGTATTTGCTTGTTTTGGATGACGTATGGGAAGATGATCAAGAAAGTTGGCAGAGGTTGAAATCGGTTTTGGCTTGTGGGGCGTTGGGTGCCTCCGTTTTGGTCACTACTCGTCTTACAAAGGTTGCTGCAATCATGGGAACAGTGCCACCTTATGAATTATCAACTCTATCTGACAATGACTGTTGGAGATTGTTTAAACACAGAGCTTTTGTAGCGGATGAAGTAGAACACGAGGAGCTTGTAGAGGTAGGGAAGGAGATAGTAAAGAAATGTGGGGGAGTGCCTCTGGCAGCAAAAGTGCTAGGAGGTCTTCTACGCTTCAAAAGAGAGGTAAGAGAGTGGCTCAAAGTTAAGGAAAGCAACATCTGGGGTTTAACGCACAATATAATGCCTGCCTTGAGATTAAGTTACTTGAACTTACCGATACATCTTAAGCAATGTTTTGCTTATTGTGCAGTATTTACCAAAGACGAAAGAATAGAAAAACAATATTTAGTTGAACTTTGGATGGCTAATGGATTCATTTCCTCGGATGGGAAGTTAGATGCTGAAGATGTTGGTGATGGTGTGTGGAATGAATTATACTGGAGATCATTTTTTCAAGACATTGAGAAAGATGAATTTGGCGAAGTTGAAAGCTTCAAGATGCACGATCTTGTTTATGATCTTGCACAATTTGTTGCAGAGGAGGTTTGTTGTATCACAAATGACGATAACACACGTGCTTTATTTGAAAGAAAAAGAATCCACCATTTCTCAGACTATGGATGGGAGCTTCATCCAACTGAGTTGCATAAGGTGAAATCTTTAAGGACTTACATAGGGAAAAATGGCCAACTTTCTCCTGACGTGGTGAAATGTTATTCTTTGAGGCTGCTTCACTTAAAACCACAGAAAGAATTGTTATCCGCAATTGGTGATTTGAAACATCTAAGGTACTTAAATCTTTCTCATGGTAATTTCCAAACTCTTCCAGAATCCCTATGTAAATTACTGAATTTACAGATATTGAAATTAGATTATTGTTATACTTTCCAAAAGTTGCCTGACAATTTGGTACGCTTAAAATCCCTGCAACAACTGTCTCTTAAAGACTGCAAGTTGCTATCACGTTTGGCACCTCATATGGGGAAGTTAACTTCCTTAAGGAATTTATCCATGTACTTAGTTCGCGACGGAAGAGGGTTCTTGTTGTCAGAATTGGGACCACTAAAGCTTAAAGGATGTATTGACATCGAACATCTAGAGAGAGTGAAAAGCATAAATGATGCCAAAGAAAGCAATATGTCAAGTAAGAAACTGAATAAGTTGACATTGAGATGGGAGGGTTTTAGAGAGGGGGAGTTAGCAAGAAATGATGAGGAGGTTCTTGAAGCCCTTAAACCTTGTACCCAGACTCTCCAGAGTTTGAGGCTGGAAGGTTACCAAGGTGTCTGTTTTCCACAGTGGATGTCTAGTCCTTCTTTCAAAAGTTTAACTTATCTAAAGCTGTGGTTATGCAGAAACTGTATAAAACTTCCGATGTTGAGGAAATTACCTTCGCTAAAGAGGCTAATGATAACTGGGGCAAAATATGTAAAATACGTGCAGGACGAGTTCTACGATGGTGATGATGATGTTGCTTTCATGGCTCTAGAATATCTATCATTAGAAAGTCTTCCAAGCCTAATAAGGTTATCAAGTGAGGATGGAGAAAACCAATTTCCGTGCCTTTTCACACTTAAAGTTTACGATTGTCCTAACTTTTCGCTGCATGGTTTGCACTCTCTCAAGAAATTAGAAATGATTAGGGTTCCTAAGTTGAAAGTGTGGGCAGGTTTGCAATGCCTAACCTCTCTTGAGGTTTTGGGGATTACTGGATGTTATGAGGTGGAAGGTTTACAATATATGAGTGCCTTGAAGAAGTTAACATTAAGGAATCTTCCAAACATGGAATTCTTGCCTGACTGCTTTGGAGAGCTTCCCTTGCTTCGTAAATTAACCATTGTTGGGTGTTACAAGTTGATGCGTCTTCCAACAAGTCTAAGCCTTAGCAGTGTGGAAGTATTGAGTATTCTAGATTGCAATCTTGAGTTAAGCAAGCGATGTGAGAAGGAAAGCGGAGAGGACTGGCCAATAATAGCTCACATTCCCCATCTCTATGTCTAAATTGCCTTGGTGCTACATTATGTCTCATAGATTTAGATGTTTTTAATAATTTTTTTTGTTCAATTGATTATTTAAAGCTTTTATATTTTTAATTAAATTTTACTGTTTAATTTTTTTTGTTAATTGTGTAATGTGATTGTTGACATATTATCTTGTTTTTTTATAAAATAATAGTGGTCAATGTAAAATTACATATGACTTATTATTTCAGTATTGTTTTATATTAATTCCAAACCATATATTTCTTAACATTAGAGACCAGAAAACATGACAATGAGACAAAATAATAGTCATGTCACTCAATTAGTAAATAAAAGAAATGATAAAAACCTAATCGAAAAATATAAAAGTTTTGAGTAGCCAATGCACTTAAAAAGTTTGTGGAAGTTCAATTAAAATTAAAGACATCAAACTTAGCTAAACCTTGAATTATTTTGAGCAGTCAATAGATCGGTGCATGCTTCCTTGCTTATTTTACATCTCTTATGCCTTCATGAGTTGCCTCTAGCACATATCTTTTGCACAATTGCATTATGAAATCATGAAGAACTCGTCTATATTCAATGCAGAAGTAATAATATTTTTTGTAACACAATCATACTGTGTTTTCTTCTCCTCTCCTCGATTTAGAGACTCCAGGGACTTGTCCATTTTGCTTATCATTAGTAATATGTTTTTGAACAAACAACTCATTCACAATAGCAACCCAAATTTCTTTGTCAATGGATTCAACAAAAAAATCATCCTTGTTTTCTAAAATTGGTAATTGACACCATTAAACATGGGAGACCTATAAATAGAGACACTTACAAATGAAGTGTCACCATATTTTATACTCGATTGTTTGAAATACTTAATCAAAATTATATAGTGTTAGACTTTTACTTCAATATTCTTCCCCCTTTTGATGACACTTAAAAGCACTTAAGTTAGAACATGATATTTTGAAATATATATTTAACAAATCATGTTTTCCCAAAAGTAGCTTTCAACATTGTTCAAACTCAAATATATGTGAACATTTAAAGAGAAAGTTTGTTAAAGCAAAATTCTACACCTATTTTGATTGAGTAATTAAATACAATAAAGCATAAAGCTTAAAACATGAAGAATATGTACGTTGATTAGATCATGAGTATTTGTGCTTTGTTTGACATATGATAGAGCACCATGGCCAGTTCCATTTCATTTGGTAAACATACTTAATCAATCAAACAATCAAGATAACCCATGACTTTAAGCTAACATGTACTAAAAAAATATTATAAAACTTAACTATATGAGGTAGAGAATGTATTCATCATTTGTTGTCAAAATACTCATCCAAATAGTTAGAGCTTGAGCTAGTAACTAGAACTAGTAACTAGTAGTTTGAACTAGTAGCTAGTAGAGCAAGTAGCTAGAACTTGTAGCTAGTAATTAGAGTTAGTAGCTAGTATCTAAAGTTAGTAGCTAGTATCTAGAGCTAGAAGTTAGTAGATAGAGATAGAGCCAAAGCTAGTAGCTAAAGCTAGTAACTAGAGCTAGTAGCTAAAGTTAGAGCTAGTAGCTAGAGTTAGTGGGTAGTGATAGAGCTAGTAGCTAGTACTAGAGCTAGTAATTAGAGTTAAAGCTAGAGTTAGTAATTAGTAGCTAGAGCTAGTAACTAGTAGTAAGAACTAGTAGCTAGTACCTAAATCATGTAGTTAAAGTTAGTAGCTAGTAGCTGGAACTAATAACTAGTACCTAAAGCATGTAGTTAGATTTAGTAGCTAATACCTTGTAGCTAGTAGGTAGTATGTAGAGCTAGCAATTAAAGATAGTAGCTAGTAGCTGGTAGTAGTTAGAGTTTATACCTAGTAGCTAGAGCTTGTAGTTACCTAGTAGCTAGAGTTAATAGGCAAAGTTAAAACTAGTAGTTAGAGCTAGTACCTAAAGCTAGAGCTAGTACCTAGAGTTGAAGCTAGTAGCTAGAACTAGTAAATAGAGCTTGTAGCTATATCTAATAGTTAGAGTTAGAGTTAGAAGTTAGAGTTAGTAGCTAGTAGTTAAAGCTAGACTTAATAGTTAGTTGCTAGAGCTAGTAGCTAGAGCTAGCAGCTAGAGTTAGTAGTTAGAGCTAACGACTATAACTTGTAATTAGTAGCTAGAGTTACTAGCTATAGCTAGAGTTAGTAGTTAAAGCTAGTAACTAAACTTAGTAGCTAGAGCTTGTAGCTAGAGATTGTAGCTATACACTCATTTCTGCCCTTTAAAAATCAATACAAGAAAGAACATATATTAAATATTGCAAAGGAAATATGGGACTCCATATTAGTTAACTATGAAGGGAGTACAAATGTTCAACTTTGAAAAGTTGCCACCTTTACTTGTCATCACGAATTCTTCACCATGAAGAATGGGAAGAGTTTGGATGATATGTTTGTGACGATTCAAGTTCTTTTGAATAGTTTGGAAGTCCTTGGACAAAGTTTATCTATTGTAGAGTCATCAATTATTTGTGGCATAGGTCAAGCGATCTATCAAACCATGGCGTTTGGGTTGTTATACTCTTAAATAAAAAGAGTTGTACCTTGACTATCAATTATAACTTTTTCCATAATGATAATCACCCAACCCAATAAAGTCTTTGTTTTGAAAGTTTTTCATCAAATATTATATAATATTTTTTTTAGAAATGAGTTTGATTTTATATCAATATAAGTTCTTTTTAGGCTTAAATACTCATTTGGTCCATATTTTCGTTGCTTTTGTTCAATTTGATCCTTGTTTTGGTTTAGTGTTCGATTATGTTCTATTTTTTGTCAAATTTTGATAAATTTGGTCATTTTTACTAACAGAGTTTAAATAGTTAATGTAAGTGAACAATGCATGCCATGTGTCAACTATGAATTTTTTGATTTTTTTTTAATTTTTTTTTTAAAATTGTTCATGTACCAAGTCACCATTGTGTCAAGTGTCAATATTAGTGTCACGTGTCAGTTTGTGGTGGTGTTATTTCTTTTTTTTTCAATTTAGTCTCTGTATTCGTTATTTTTGTTCAATTTCGTCTGTATATTTTTTATTTTTGTTCAATTTAATTCTAATTTTGGTTAAAATGGAGTAATTTTATCTTCAATTAAGACTAAATTTAATTATTTTATAAATATTATGCTAATATTTTTTAAATTTTTATTAATTATTTTTAAATTTAATTATAAATTATTATCTCAATTATAAATTGAATATAATTCTTAGATTCAATTATTAAGTAGAATACAATTATTTAAAATATTATTAAAATATAATTATTAAATGTTTTCTTCCAATAATTATATTGTAAAATATTAATGTTTTTAAAATTGATATTTAAATATAAAATATTTTAAATTTTAATATCTTAAACATAATAAAAATATTAATTATTTTACTTTAAATGTCAATTTTAAAAATGTTTGTATATTATTTAAAATATTTAATAATTATATTTTAATAATATTTTCAATAATTATATTCTATATAACAATTGAATCTAAAAATTATATTTAATTTATAATAAAATATATTATTTTTATAAGTGGATTTCAAATATAATTGATAAAAATATTAATTTTAGTAAAAATATTAATATAATATTTATAAAAAATTAAATTTAGTCTTATTTAAGGGGTAAAATTGTTTTATCTTAACCAAAATTGAGATTAAATTGAATAAAAATAATAAATATAAATATTGAATTGAATAAAAATAATGAATATAAAGACTAAATTGAACAGAAAAAATAATACAATCATAAACTCACATGTGATATTGGTACAACAGTGACTTGAAACGTAGATAATTATTCTAAAATTTAAATTTAAAATAAAAATAAGGAACATACATGATTCACTTAAGTTAACTATTTAACTATAATTAATAAAAATGACTAAATTAATCAAAAATTAACAAAATTTAACATCTAATTAAATAAAGGTAACAAAAATAGAGACTAAATAAATTTTTAAACTTTCTTTTATTATATATTATATAGATTTGGATTTGATCTCTCTTATTTGTTTGTATTTTATTTTTTCTTTCTTGGGCATACAAATCCTAATGAAACATGACCATTGAGGGATGAAATTAGAGATGACAAATAAACTCGTCCCCATGGATATTGTCTGAACCCGTCCCGTTTTGACGGGGAATCCCCGCATTGACTAGGTATGAGTATGGGTATGGGGAATCCCCAACTTTTTCAGTTGGGTATGAGGATGTGCATATCCCCGCCATAATACCCGTTCCCACCATATCTCCATTCTCGTTTAAATTATTAAAATATTCACAATTAATTAAGTAACCCTATATATATATATATATATATATATATTCTATTTTTTATTTATTTTAATTATTTGGTTTGTCATGAAACTCATTCGCATCTCCAATATATTTTTTATCTTATCATAACTTTTTTATATAATTATGTTAAAATGATGTATGTTAATTAAAAAAATTTTATGCCTCACATTTGAATATTTCTATTATTTTTTTAATATTTTTATTATCAGAATGTTTATACTCTCAATTTAAGGTAATATAAAAAAAATTACTTATTATTATTATTATTATTATTATTATTATTAATTTTTGTTTAATTTGAAGAACTCTTTTGTTTCATTATAATAATTTTTGTTATTTTTCAACCATTGAGTATATATGTAAATATTTGAAAAGTTTTCTTAGTTCTCTAAGATATTTTCATCTTATCATACCTTAATTATACATTTGATTTCCTTTGTGCGATTTCTTTCTAGTCTCTCAAATTATTTCTAAAACACATAAGAAATGATAATTCACTACAAGAAAAACATGAAATAGTGACTGATTTAGTCAGTAACCCATATCAGTCACTATTTTTTCGTCATTGGTGGTAGTAGTTGATTTATTTCTGAATGAATGGTTAAATTAGTGACTGATTCAATGATTAAATCGGTACTTGATTTAGTGACCAATTTAATTACTAATTTATTTGTAATTTAATGACAATTTTTTTGGTCACTAATGATATTTCTATTTAATTTTAACCACTTCAAACATAATTTAATAATTAGTTC
>Ga0214542_1010887_pt1 | contig 12886 bp, 7 predicted proteins | sample CNSS1metaG_FD_160096 | JGI IMG/M metagenome (GOLD analysis project Ga0214542, IMG submission 160096) | Root nodule microbial communities from cowpea collected in UCLA plant growth center, Los Angeles, California, USA - CNSS1 | ecosystem: Host-associated > Plants > Roots > Nodule | place: USA...
ATTGTTGAACCTATGGTTCCGGTCCCTCGGCAACCGAAGCAGAAAAGTGTTTTTACGCCTCGGGTGATAACCGAGGCCAAAAGGCACCCCCTTTTGGCCTCACCCCAATATGCCTCGGTTCTAAAACCGAGGCAGAATGCCAAAAATAACCGGGACCAAAAGCCCTTATTACACTGGTGATAGGTAATTTAATTTTTTTTTTTTATAAATTTTTAATCACTACACCAAAATAACAACTAATTTAGAGATAAAAAGTAATCAACCATTATATTAACTAATTTAGATTCTATATAATAAACTAAAAATGATTTATATTTAAAATAGTCTATATTATTAGTTGAAAATTATAATTGATTTGTGAATCAAAGTTTCCAGTATCATTAAGATCAATCACGACATATGGTATGTTTTTTTGAAATTTTAGTTTTGTCATTATTTTGTACTTAAAGAACAACTTGAAAGGTGGAAGGATGAAAGAATATTCAAATTATGTTTGACCTGGTCGACTCCTAATCGATATGGAATTATTGAGTATACCGGGACACTAACATGTTGTCGGACTTGCATTCAGAACATTAATATTTGAGATTAGATTATATTTTGATTAAAAATTAATTATAATTTTTTTTATTAATAGTAAAATTTATTTTAAATGTTAATAATTTTAGTTTATAAAATAATATTTATTGTATATCTCTTTCCATGAACACCCTTTGTCATCCTCCAACAATCATTCCACTATATACCTTGGACCTTTTATTTTATTTGTGAAAGTTCCTTCCACCAAAAAATCCATTAATTTGGAAGATAACCCTCCCTTATACCCTCTCTATACCTATCAATGTATCATTATCTATACTTTGCTACCAAATCTGGATATCTTTTGCAAATATTCTCCTTCCACTATAATTCTTCATCTTCACTTTCCTAAAAGTGATGAACTCAATCAAAATATTATGCACCTTCTTTTGGCTTATACATATTCTACCTCTCCCTTTTTCCTTTTGATAATGACAAAAAGGTGCAAAATTTGAGTGCCCAATTCTTAAATTGTTTCATAGCTAAACACTGGCATGAGGTTAATTGAACCAAAATTGAAATTGAAAGATTTGACGTTTTTTTTTTTTTTATAATCATTGAGTTATATTTTGGATAAATTAAATTTTGTCCATAATGTTTTACTGTTACTCAAATCATCCTGTATCACTAACAAGTAAAAGTATACGATAGTTTATAGATTTTCTTTTGTTGTATATTAATTTATCGAAATAATTTTGCAAGATAAAACTGTAGTAAAATAGGAACAACAAGTCTTTTTATATTTATTAAATAACATGCAAACTTACTTTCTTTTTCATAATACAATGTTTGATGAATTAAATTAATCCATCAAAAAAGGTTGGGACATACTAGGGAAGTATTTTGTCTAACTGGTTGTATAACTGTATGAAACAACATATACACAAATCGAAAAAGATTTAATATTAACAAGATGATAATTTTTCATCCTAAATCTCATTCCCTTCTAAAATATTCACAATAAGTAAAATTATGTTAAACACTTAAAAAAGACTTAAAAATTAAAAATTTCTTATTTGGTGCAGCTAAATAAAAAAATATATTCTGAAAAAAAAAATAATCATGTACTTGCAAGTATGAGGGTTGAAATTATGAGTGTTAAAATCTAGCTGATAAAAACATATTCGAACACCACCAATTCAAAAAATAAAAAAACCGAATTTTCTTTCAATTTCATGAATCTATTTTGTTTTTCTAAATTGAAAATTTTATTTTTGAATTCTAAATTAAAAATAAAAAACTAAAGCAAACAAAATTAGTTATTATATTTAAATATAATATTATATGATTAAGGTTAATTAATAAATTTGTTAATTAATTTTTTTTAGTATAATTGAATTTATTTTAGAAAATAAATTTAAGTCTACCTCAATCTTAAAAAATCAAATTAATAAAGTAAAATTCTAATATATTATAATTTAACGATATTTTTAAACTATATATAATCTTCAAGAATAGAGCTATGTAATTTGATTATAAATATGACATAAGTTTAAATTATAAATATAACAATTATCATGCAAAAAGAATTCGTAATATATCTTTTTATTTGAATGTTTTTGATTATGAAAGTTTAACATTTTTCAAGAAAATGTTTTACAATTTTTTTAAAAGAATATTTAACAATTTTACAATAACAAAAACTCTAAAAATTAACGATAAACTAGTTTATGAAATTATTAACCTTTTGCTATAATTAATTTTCAACCATCAAGATAAAACACAATAATACATATATGAATAAAAATATTTCGTCATTTTTAACATACGACACTGAAAAATTAAAAACCTAAATTTATATAAACTGTGAGACCCACAAAAAGCGACAAATTATATAAGATAGACCTACACGGACCTAAGTATCGGTTGGCCTTACATTTTTTATTACTACCAAAATTCTGAATTATCATTCTAATTAATCTGTCTGGATCATGAACTATGTTTCAGATTAAAAATATTATTTTGTTTTAACTATAATTCGATCACGATTAAAGCATGAGCTAAATTAATTGAATATCAAAACTCAAAAGTTTCTGACAAAAGTTGAATTTTTAAAACATTATTCATTACATGCTACTGTATATACTAACCAAATTAATGCTTTGTTTCTACTTAAGCTTGGTTAGAACAAGTTTTTTGTTTTTAATACTAATAAATTAATAATTATCTTCTTTAAAATAATACTAGCTTTCTAATCAATTATGATTTTCTTTTCAACTTTTTCTAATATTTTTCACATTTTGCAACTCCATTTATAACAAGCAAAATGATTCCAACTAATTAAGAGTTTTTTTCTTTTTTTTTCTACAAAAGTTGCTTTTACAAGTGTCATATAGTGACTCCTTGTTAGTGGGGTTTTAGAATTTAAGGCAATCTCAGTGTTAATTATAAAACTTATAGTTTGCAGAAAGGGAAGGGTGAGTGGGGTTTTAATTTAACTTAATTTAGCTTAATTTAAGTTTTACTTTTGAATCTTGTGTCTAAAGAGGACCCACCCGCCGCGAAACAACATGCATAGAATCATTGTAATTCAAATTGGTGTGCGATTTGGTGAGGTGGCAAATAAAATATACTTTTAATAAAATTTATAATCAAGATAAAACTAGTATAAATTAATCTTTTAATAGTGAGGATAATGGTTATAAGCATGTTTCTCAATTATATCTCTAGCTTGTTCTTCAAGTTTTAATACTATTAACTACTGATTTTGAATGACATAATATGGTTCAAGAAAATTTTGTAGTGGTAATAAGTCAAAATTAAATTCCAAGTCAATCTCATAACTATTCAAAGCATATATAACACCTATGTAACAGTCACCACCTGAATGATTTGCTTAGCAATATAACACCACAAGTGGAGAAAATACCTTCTCTGGTTGAATATTTGTGGTAAATTTACAATGGTTTAAATTATATTTTTATTTGAATTTATATTTAAAAAATTATTTTCTAATATTTTTTTTTTCTAAATTGACGAATTGTTAAGAAGTTAACTTAACCTAACTTAATCCTACAAAATTGACTTGTAAAGTGATATGTGTATTCATTTATACGTTATAAATTGATCTCATCTTTAATTAATGTAAGATTTTCAATATATCACATCACGTTGAGGTATACCTAGTTCGAATGTGAGACTAGATTAACGAGTGATTTGATAACGGTAAACAATAGATAAAATAAACCACAAACTTTGTTACATAAGTTATAATCTACAATTTTAATACTATGTTAAAAAATATACTTTAAACTTAATTTAATCCTACAAAATCGACTTATAAGAGATGAGAATTGAACCGATTGATGATTTTTTTTCTTTAAATGGAGTGTGATTAATCCTTAAACAATTGTGGCTAACCCATTATTTGATCACCATTGCTGAAAATATTTAACAATTGTGCATCTATATATTTGGTAGGGGTAAATATGCAAAGGGGAACTTGTATTAATCTGTTGTAATTAGATTAATTAAATTTATTTGGGTACTAAGTCCATTCTATATTTATTTCCCAAATTCATGCACCTGCTTTTTCACAATTCCAATCATCCACTAGATATCGATAACGAACCACGGTACTAGGGCATAAACACAATCCTGTCTTTATATACGTATGCTGAGGTCGAGTTTAACCATTATACAAATATCTGCATTATAGTATCTCTCTTTTTGCTGCATATAAATCATTATCTGTGTGAAGTTTTTCCACAACCACTGTTCCTGTTGTAGAACTCACTAGTATGAATATCTCATCTCCTTCATTTTCTCTATAGCTCCATGCATATAACTCAAACATTTTCTTCAACACTAAGTTTCACTGAACATGGCATTCAAGAAGTTCATAATCAGAAGCTACGAGGGTCACTCTGATAGAGCTAAGGTAGAAGATCTTGAAAGAAGATGCAAGGTAGGGCCATCAGAAAGCGTGTTATACACTATGGGTGACCCCATGTGTAGGATTCGGAACAGTCCCATGTACATAATGCTGGTATATATATACATATATACACTGTACAATAGCATTTATAATAATCTTTTTGTCTGGTCCTTTTATAACCACTTATTGGTTAATTTGGTGTTAGGTGGCAGAGATGGAGAATGAATTGGTTGGTGTGATTCAAGGCTTGATAAAAATGGTGACAGTTCATAGTCATCCTAATAATATGGCAAAGGTGGGGTATGTTTTAGGCCTCAGAGTTTCTCCTCACAGCAGAAGAAAAGGCATTGGATCAAGTCTTGTGCGAAGGCTTGAAGAATGGTTCGCTTCCAACGGTGTGGAATATGCATACATGGCCACAGAGAAAGAAAACCACGCCTCAATGAACCTCTTCATGGAGAAGTTTTGCTACACCAAGTTTAGGACTCCAACTATACTCATAAACCCAGTGAATCACCATCAGTTTCAAATCTCATCCGACATTGAGATAGCCATGGTGAAGGTTGAAGAGGCTGAATCTCTTTACAGAAGATTCATGGGATCCACTGAGTTTTTCCCTAGTGACATAGAGAATATACTGAGGAACAAGCTGAACCTGGGAACTTGGGTGGCTTCTTTCAAAGGTGATGGTGATTTTGGTTTAGATGGAAAAGTTCCTAATAATTGGGCTATGGTTAGTGTTTGGAACTGTGGGGAAATCTTCAAGCTGAAGCTAGGGAAAGCACCTTTGTCATGCATGTTATTCACAAAGAGTTGGAGCTTGATTGGTAGAATGTTGCCATGCATGAAATTGCGAACCTTGCCCAATTTCTTTAGCCCTTTTGGGTTCTTCTTCATGTATGGTGTGTACCAAGAAGGGCCATTTTCTGGAAAGTTGGTTAGGGCATTGTGTGAGTTTGTGCATAACATGGCTTGTGGGAGTGCACAGTGCAAGATCGTTGTGACGGAAATCGGAGGAAGAGATGATCTGATTCATCATATTCCACATTGGAAATTGCTTTCGTGCCAGGACCTGTGGTGCATAAAGGCTTTGAACAGTGAAGGAAGTAACAAGTTTGGTGAATTGAGCAACACTCAGCCACCAAGAACTCTCTTTGTAGACCCACGAGAGGTTTAAACTATATGTTCTCTTATATACAAACATATATTCACTGTTTTACTTCATCTCATTTTTCTGTATTCCTCAAGCTATTCATGCGCTACATTTTTTAGATGTACCAATATAAGTATCAAAATAGGAGAGGCCTAAGAAAAACTTCAAAGTGCGGACAAAATGATTTTCTCCTTCCTATAGTGTAGAAAAATGTTAAATATACTTCGACTATATTAATGCAGATTTTACATACAAAATTGTCTTATACAATTCGATTATAATATATGCTTCGATGAAACCGAAGCATACTTTTATAAATATATATATATATATATATATATATATATATATATATATATATATATATATATATATATATATATATATATATATATTTCAGCCTGTTCCAATTTTGAGATATATTAATATACTTAAATAATAACATATGTTTTTTTTTTCGAGTTAACTTAACCCATTTTTAAAAAAATAGATTAGTTGACTAAAAATTTATTAAAATTGGACCACTCATGCGGAATCCTATATTTCTAAGGTGAAATTGTCATGCATGCGAATGTGAACGACAGAAAAACCTTAAATAATGACTAAATTTTATGAAAAAAAATAATTAGTCACTATAACGGTTAATTTATATTAATTTATAAACTAAAAAGTATCAGTAACTAAATTAGTTTCAAAAACTTATAATTGGTCTCTAGTAACTAAAATAGTTTTTACTATGAATTGGTTTCTAAATTAATCACACCTGGGTTTTGGCTACCAAATTAATTGGTCACTAAATTAGTTTCTAATTAATTATTTGAGACTAATATATAAACTAATTTCTTTGGTAACTAAAACTTATGTAACTAATATTAGTAACCAATTTAGAGACCAATTTATAATAAAAACTATTATCGATTAGAATTTTTTGACTAATTATTTTTTTTCACTAAATTTGGTTATTATTTAAAGTTTTTCTCTTAGTGCTTCTTTATGAATTTTGAAAAAATTGAACTCGTCGTGCTACTTAAAAAAAGTTTCAAATGGATCATGATTTTCTTCTTCGCTATGCCTAAAAAGCATATATATATATATATATATATATATATATATATATATATATATATATATATAAATAAAAAAATAAAAGTAGATAAATTTTTTACATTGATTAAGATCAAAACCATCGTAAAAAATATCACTATGTCAATCAATGTTTTACTATACATACCAAATGAAAAACATAAAAAAAACAAATAAAATTTTAAGTCAATTAAATCAAGAACCAATGTAAGATATATATTTTATGTTCATTCTTGAATTAATAATTACATGTTTTAGTAATAATCTAAAACTTGTAATGCAATAAATAATTTTCAACCACACAATTTGAAAAATACTTATAATGACTAAGTGAGTAATGAAACTTCTAAAATGATTTACAAAGTAAGACCAAATAATGTATGTTAAAATTTATTAAATGGCAATGCTTAAAACTATTTGAAGAGATTGATATTATTCACATATATCATAAATTAAACAATTAGAATGATGAGATACCTAGTTATACATAGAAAAATAGGTACTATTATTTTGACACCAACAAATTTTTACACACACTTTACACAACAAAATAGGTACTAATATCACTGGTAGCGGCATTTTTATTAGAAATTATAATGGCTCAAAACAATCAAGAAATAATGAATTGATTATAAAATAACTGAATTTTAAAATATAATTGTTTGCATTCGTCAATTCACATTCTTCCGTTCAAAATCATCACATGAAAGTTTAAAGATACATATTTTATGTCGATCATTAAACTTAAGACATAAATTCAATTTATCAATAGTCCGATCATTTTATATATGGATAATGATATTTTAATCCACTTTTTTTATCATTTTTAGATCATCACATTATATCACTAAAAAAAATTAAAATAAATAATCTAAGAGTGATAAAAGTGATGGATTAAAAGTAAATCAAAACAAATAAATTAAAATATCATTTATATATATATATATATACTACAACATTTTTTGCTTTAGACAACACTAAATTTGTCTACAAGTAAAAAAGTGTTGCCTAAACATAGAAAAGACAACACTTTTAAAAGTGCGGCTTAATCAAAATCAAATGCAACAGTTTTTAAAGTGTTGATAATTTATACCATATTTATCAAAATGTTGTCTCTATCAAATGTGGCCAAATCTATTAAAATGTGGCCTAAATTTTTTTTTTTTTTTAATTTTAACTAAAACCTCCAAAACTCTGAAAATACTAAAAACTAAATGTTCGCTTGAAACTAAACACTGCACTAAATCTAAAAACGCAAAGATACTTCCAAAATTAAAAGCACAAACTAAGTTAAGCGCCAAAACTAAAATCCCAAAGCATTTTTGATTTCCCTCCTTCGAACCTACGCGAAAAAAAACCTAAGTCGTCTGCTCCCTCGTCTTCACTGGGTCGCCTCCTCTTCACAGCGGTCGCCTCGCAAGCCTCGCCTTCACCGTCTCATCGTGATCTGAAAATGCATGCTGATTGAAAATGCTGACTAAAAATGCAAAGAGCTCAGCGTCGCGTGTCGCCCTCTCATTGTTGTTAGGTCCCTTCTTCGAGGCATTTCCACTGTGGTCTCCTCTCGCCGACATTAGCGCCGTCTCGTCGTGGTTGGGCTTAAGCAAGTAATCACTCTAGCTATCACTGTTCTTGGTTCTCACCATGTACAATGTAACTTAGGTTTTCGTTTTTGGTTGGTTAATTTGATTGAATATTGGTTTGATTTTGAATTTCGTTACTTCCCTTTTGTGTTTATAATCTAGGGTTATTTGGTTTGGGTTTGGATTTTATTGTTTGATTCTATTACCTGGAAACGACATTCTTCTTCCCTTGATAAGGGTTTGTACTATGTAGTTGGAGGGAGTTTTGGGAAAGGAAAAAGGTCCACTGAGTTTTGGGAAAGGAAAAAGGTCCAATGAGTTTTGGGAAAGGAAGCGGGATGAGGGTTTGCTCACTCACTTATTGATTATGTTGTAAGACCTACCATTTTGGATTGAAGTTTATTCACTTGAATATTTAGATTAAAAATACATGATTACCCTATTGCTTTCAACATACTGTGCAATTATGATGTCAATTCCTTCACATATCTTAACAATGACTTCTAAAGTACCCACAAGAATATACTTACTTCCTCTCATTACTAGACAAAAGACTTTCATTTCTAGTTAAGAATTTGTGTAGTTGTTTCTAATGAAATGCTACTTGCAGCTTGGTATCTCAAGTGCACTAGAGACTCTATGTGGGCAAGCATCTGGTGCTGGACAAGTGGAAATGCTAGGGAAAATTATTGTATTCAAGATGGTATTTAATTTGGCTTTGCAGTCTTTACTATTTAATTTGGCTTTGCAGTCTTACTATTTAATAGCTTAATCTGCATACGTTTTTCTGTTAGTAATTCAGGTTCAGCTCTGCCAAGTATGTTACATATTTGATGCCTTTTATTTGAAGTTATAGGTTTATAATTGTTCTGTTTTATGACTTTGGTTGCTAGCCCTTTTCTGAATGTGTGTTGTTGTTGGTAGTTATAATAAGGATTTATCAGTCTTCTGTTAATAATTAATTGCCTATTAAGTATGAAACTTATGTTGATTAGATCTACTATTTATCATCTATGACATGTTTGATCGTTATTATTGTCCATGATAAAAGCAAGTTAGTGTAACGTCTAAAAATATCGGTCAGATGTAGTTTTGTAGGGACTAGCCCAAAAAGGTGTTTTTTAATAGACAAGGAGCATTATGCTTCATTCCTTGCAGATTGAAGAATTAATGGCATAGAAGAGCAATGAGAGAGATAAACTAAGTGCAAATTTGGTAGAAAAAAAAGACTCGATGTTTATTGGCTTTAAAAGAAACGTGAAATTCGAAACTTTAATTCTTGTTAAAAATAGTTAAAAAATAATATACAAGGAGTATTTTTTACATGAAATGGATATACTGTTTAACATACATTCTTTTTAACTAATTGATAATTGTCTTTACCCTTTTGGAAAGTAATGTAGTATAATTTACTTTTAATTCAATTATCAATAGGCTTACAAAAGCTACAAAATTATGCTTAGTTGTTGATTTATGATAAACAAATTGATATTGATGCACTGCTTGAGAAAGACTTGTTGACACTAGATGACACCATGAAGACTGCTAATGATGCAGTTTTGCTGCTGTTAAGGTTGTCTCTGTTCTAAAGTCTGTAAGTCTAGTTTTATAGTATACTTTCTGCTATTTGTTTGTATAAAACTATTTTGTGGTTACAGATTGAAACTTTTGCAGGAGATGCACAGAAAAATTATAGACATATTGAATGGTGGGATGAAAGAGGCCAGCCCTTCAGAAATTAATAAAGTAGGTTTCTATGATTTTTACCCTGATAGTTTCATACCCTTCTTTACATAACTTGATAGCGTTGTTTATATTTTTCTTTAAACAGGACCCCATTTGATAGCGTTGTTAAGCATTGAGTGTCAAACTTGAAGTTTTTTTGGGGTGTGTATCATGTCAGCTTTGTGTCATTTGGGCAAGCAGTGGGATATTGCATGTTTTGTAATACTGATAATGTTGTGAAAGCACAATCATTAAATGGAGGTACGTCTCCTTGGAGTGCAGCGACTGATGCTAGCTTGGAAGCAGTTATGGAATTTGCATCTTCGCTTTTGAAAGGAAAGAATGTTAATAAATCAAAGACAAATGGAGTACTATCTGTTCGTGCGACGTCTATGTTTGGTAATAATGAGTACCACATTTATTTATGATAATGCTGCTGAGGCTATTCAGCCTTGTTTTGCATTATCTCGCATTGAATTATTTTATAATAATGCTGTTGAATTCTGCCACTGATTGGTGTTCACATTAAGCTTGCATTGGTTCAATTGGTCAAACCCTAAATGACCAATTCCCTGTTTAATTCAGTTCACTTGGAGTTTAGCATGTTCTAGGCTGACTTTTAATGTTATTTAGCATCGATTGGGTTGTCCAGTGGTGCACAGTCAATTCAATCAAACTAGCCATTCTGGTCCAGTTTTATAGGATATGCATTGTTCTTTAAGCATGACAAAAATTCATATTTCAAGGTTTATGATTGTAATACAGTTTTTAGTTTAGAAATTTTATTTAAACAGGTGTTACGTTTTTCAATATAGTTGTCTGATCCTAATAACTTCTGTTGAATTTATGAATACAAAATGCAACCTAGGCTCTATTTACATATTGATGAAATGTTTTATTAGTTAAGACTTGCATTATTTTTGTTTTATTAGTTGGGATTTGGATAAGAGATAAATTGAACTTTTTTTTTTGTTTCAGGATGTTGAAGATCAAGAGGATGAAGAATGATAAAAAATCCAAATGGTATATGAAGATGAAGAGGAATGAAAGTGTAAGATAAATTGTACTTTTTCTTTTTTTGAGAACATAATACTTTTTAATTAGTTGTAAACATTTTTACTTATGGAATTGTATACAATATTACAATATAATTTTGCAATATGAAAATTTTCAATTCCATATTATATGTTAGAAGTGTCTTATTAATCTATTTTATTTTATTTCTACTATTTTAGTAGAATAAATATATTTTAATTAATATTGTTCAAATAAAATTATTAATATTTCATTTAAAATAGTATTGTCTAAATGCATAGATCAAATTAAAATTATATTTTAAATTATTTTATATCATTCAATTTTTATATGTCTTGTTTAAACAAATCTATTTTGTTTCACATTTTCATAAATGTGGTCTATAGAAATAAGCAACACGAAAAAAACCGTTGCATTATATTGGCCAAAAAACTGTTGCCTATTGGAATATTTAAAACAATGTTTTTTAATTGTTGCATAATAAGCAACAGTTTTTGAATTTTCTGGCCTAAACTGAAAAAAAATCGTTGCCTCTAGTATAGGCCACGACTGCAAATCCATTGCCAATTTGTTGTCTAATCTTTAGGCCACAATTTCTTTACTTTAGGCCATGGTTTTTGCTTCATTGCCTAAAGTCATTTTTTCTGTAGTATATATATATATATATATATATATATATAATATTAAATGCGTGAATGCATAAAAAATACGATTAAGAAATATTTGAAAATCATATTTATTTAACCGTTATCCATCATTAACCATTTATTTAATTGGTTAGACAATAAATTAATAACCGAATAAAGAAAATAATGTCCCCTTTCTATAATAGACAGAAAAAAAAACCCACTTTAATTTTAATTCTAGATTAAATTTAACCGTAAGAAAAATGACACGAAAGAGAAATAAATTGACTAAAATTTAACTTATAAGAAAAAATAACTCCATTTAATTCTTCTTTAACATAACTATTGGGTTGACAATGAGATTGGATTTGAAACAAATCGCATAATGGGTTTGAAAATTGATTTTATTGGATTGTGTGTGGGCTTTGCATTGTTCGGACAACAGATTATAGGCCCAGAAAAAATAGTAAAAGGAAACGGTTCTATTTTAAAGAGGCAGCTGTTTCGTGCACCTCCATGCAATTCTTCCTGCACCTCATAACTTCTTCATAGCTTGGTTCTTTAGTTAGGTCATTCTTCCTAACTTCTTCATTCCACTTTTTCCTACTTTTGTTAATTCATGCCTTTCATATGACCACGTTTCCTTGACCAAGCTATTTATCCTGTAGTGAATTGAGTGTTAATGTAAGAACTTTAATTTTAAGAATAAAAACAATATATTAATAATTAAATTGTAAAAAAATTGGAATAAAAATTAAAAATTATAAAAAATTGGATTCCTAAATAAGATTTCACTGTTGAATTAAAACTTGTAAAAATATAATACGAAATATGATATGGTGTAATAAGATTTTTTTTTATTATTATTAAAGATTGTTTAAGGAGGTTTATGTAAATGCAATACTTTAAATCCCTTTCCTTTAATCCTTTATATAATTATAATTTTTGTATGTAGATTAATATTTTTTTTATTATTTTATTAATAACTTCATAATATCTCTTTTCACTAAATTTTCTTCATCCCATTTTCAAGGTGTTAAGAAATTTAAAAGAAATATTTTATTTTATTAAAATATAAAAACAAATGTTAATTTTTTCTTTAAAAAGAAAATAAAATAATTAGATGTAATATATATATATATATATATATATATATATATATATATATATATATATATATATATATATATATATATATATATAAAATAAATTTATATATATATAT
>Ga0214542_1010888_pt1 | contig 12886 bp, 19 predicted proteins | sample CNSS1metaG_FD_160096 | JGI IMG/M metagenome (GOLD analysis project Ga0214542, IMG submission 160096) | Root nodule microbial communities from cowpea collected in UCLA plant growth center, Los Angeles, California, USA - CNSS1 | ecosystem: Host-associated > Plants > Roots > Nodule | place: USA...
AGTGTAGGGTACCCTAGGTTTAGGGCAGACCTAAGGCTTATATACACTGGGCCAACCCTTAGGCCCACTTAGGGGCAGCCCACTAACCTTTAGGGCTGGAAAAAAAAAGAAAAGGGTCTTACATATTACATATGATTAATTCTTCAGTTTAATCATCATAATAAAATACAATTTCTTAATTAATTCTTCAGTTTAATCATCATAATTACAAAATACAAATTCTTTATTATAATATTTCAATTACATAAAAGATAAATATAAATTCAATAATTTATTTTAAAATTTAAATTTAACAGAGAAGGATTCTTGTATGAATTATTTACTATTACTATATAATTTATATCATAATTATTAATATAATAAAAATTATAAATACAATTGAAAAAATATATTGCTAAAATATTATATGTATATCATAATTATTAATATAGTAAGAATTACAAATACAGATCACCAAATATATAATTAAAAAAATATATTACTATTATCAATATTGATAAGATTAACAATTTTAAGAATTATGGAGGCAAAATATTTTTTTCCAGATATTTGGTAATAATTTTAAAAAATGATGCGGGCTACTTACCAACACTGAGCTATATGTAAGTTTGCCACCACTGAATGACCTTAACATTGTTTGTGCTATACAAATGTAAAGTACCAAATTGAATCACTTCTAATTAAATATCACCAAATTGAATCACTTCTAAGAAAGTCAATACCAAATTGAATCAATTTAAAAAGTTATGACCAAATTAAGATAAAAAAAGTTTTGAAGGACAAATTTAACATTTTTTTGACAAAAACAAATACAAAAAAGATAATTAAACTGTTAGTAATTAATAGTCGTAATTGATTTAATACAATTAATGGGTTAAATATGTTTTTGGTCATTCAACTTTTAGTGAAAATTGGAATTTGTCCCTTTTGAAAAAACATTGAACCAATCTAGTCCCTCAACTTCGTAAATACGTGAATTAAGTCTTTTTAACCAAATTTTATTTAGTTTATTGGACGTTTCAAACACATTTTATTGTAGTATTTTGGTCTGTTGACAACAGTTTGACTCATCTTCGCTTCACTGTTAGTTGGGAAACACGTTTGAAATGTCAAATAAACTTAAAAAAATATATGGTTTAAAGGACTAAATTCATGGATTTATAAAGATAAGAGACTAAATTGGTTCAAGGTTTCTAAGAATGACTAATTCCAATTTTCACTGAAAATTAAAGGACAAAACATATTTAACCCTATAATTACTCAACTCATATGATTGATATCATTATTGATTAATTTGCTACAACTTCTCATATGATTAATTACCTGTATGAGCAGTGGCGGATCTTGACAAAAAATGATGGAGGGGCCAAAGTAATATAATTTTGAGATTATTAGATTCAATCATTAGTATAATGCTTTAAGAAATGAATTCTCTAACTGAATTGATAATTAGTCTAATGCTTCAAAATATGTGAAGAAATAGAGCTTATCTTCTTTTCATTAATAGTTTTGTACCACACCTAGCCAAACTCGACCAAATAAGTAATAAAACGATACATATATGCCAAAGCAGTCAAGTAGTCAGCCTAAGCCGAGTTGGCCTAAGCCTTACCAAACTAAACTGATAACCTAAAAGGTCTAGAGGAACAACCTGCACAAGGCAACACATAACCAACATAAACCGCCAAGGAAAGTAGTTGGCCTAGGCTGACTACTCCAATATACTTAGTAAAATTAAAGCCCCCCAGTGTTCAATAGGTCCTAAGGGCCTGGGCTAGGGCCCAGGCCCACTTACAGCCCAAACTAAAGCCCAAGTCAGGGCCCGGCCCATGGATAACCAAACATGATTAATACTCTATAAATACACGTGGACCCCAGTAATTAAAGGTACGCATTCATTACTCCATTAATAACTGATTTGACCCTTTGAGAGCTTTAACTTACTAGAGCTTTGACTTACTTGAGCTTCGGAGTCCCTTCTGCAGGTAACCCCTTCTGGGTCCAAGCCGACATGTATCAACCGGGAAGAAGCCAACTGAGGAGATAGCGGACTACATGGGTAAGGTGACGCTTGTGCCTAACTTATTTTGTTTGTTCTCTGCAGGAACAATTGGCGCCCACCGTGGGGCATGAGACAAACACCTTTAGTACCCGTTTTTCTCCGAAGATGGTTTCCACCCGTAGTAGAGCTGGAGTGAACAAGTAGGCGGATGCTGGTCCCTCAGGACCTGCTGGCATCACCCCTGACCTAGCCGCCATCCTGGACGGCCAAGCGAAGATGCAACAAGAACTAACAAATCTAAAGAAACGCAGTGCTGATGAGATGGAGGCGCTGCGACAAGAGAACTCTCGCCTTAGGCGAAAAATCGAAGCTGATCCCACCTTGAAGGGAAAGGCCAAAGAGGCGTTTGAGGCTGCAAGGTCCCCGGCCTTCCAGCCCACAGAAGAGGAAAGCGAATACAACCCCACCCCTCACACCTTCACCACCACCCAACAAACACCCATTCCCTCCACCCATCCCACTGACTTCCTATCCACTCAACCGGGGCATACTACAGCCCCAACCCCTGCTGCTACCCTCCCCACCACCCAGATCCCCTACAACGTACCCACCACCCTACACACTACACATGTACCACCTTACAACCCACATTACCTTCCAACAACCCACATCCCCCCTCACAACCTTACCTCCACCTTCCCTGCTATGATCAACCATCCTATCCCACCACATCTGCTCCCTCCCCACCAACCCAAACGTTGTCACCCCTTCACCGACTTTATCGCCAACACCCCCCTTCCTGCCCAGTGGGATCCTTTCACGTTGGACCGCTACATCGGCGAAACTGACCCTGATGAACACCTCAAAGTATACATCACCCATGTCGCCCTATACACATCCCAAGACGCAGTCTTCTGCAAAGCCTTCCCCACCACCCTCAAGGGCCCTGCTCTAGAATGGTTCACAACCTTTCCGCCTTACTCCATCGACAACTTCGACGTCCTTTCCCACATGTTCTCCACCCATTTTGCTGGCAGCCATCCACACCAAACTACCACAATATCCCTCCTGGGCATTAGACAGGAACAAGGCGAACCACTCAAAGCGTTCATAGATCGCTTCAGTAAGACAGCTCTTCACATCCCACACCTCAACCAGGAGATGATCCTCCAGTGCATGGCACTTACCCTACAACCCGGCCACTTCGCCAACAACGTCTACCTCCACCCACCCGCCTCTATGCATGAACTCAAATTGTGTGCGGCCGACTATGTCCGCATGGAGGAGATGCAGACCCTCCATACCAAATTCTGCAATGACTATGCAGCCACCACCGCTAACCCTACCCCGCAACCTCCCCACCCTGATACCCACCCACACGAGCCCCGCCAACCCTGCTTCACCAGATATGCCTCTCTTACCGTAGCCCGCTCCCGCATCCTTGATGAGGCCCTACAAGCTGACCTCATCCCTCCACCACGTAAGACAACCACACGTCCTAATGCTGATATGACCAAATATTGCCGCTACCACCGCAACCATGGCCACACTACAGAAGACTGCAAAGCACTCCAGGATAAGATAGAAAAACTGGTCTGTGCTGGTCACTTTCGTCGCTTCATCCGTAGAGATGATCATTCCTCTCGATCCCGCCACCCCCTCGATCCGACCACAGACGCCCTCCATATGACTCCCCTCACGACAGACGCCCAGCCCAACCCGCTAACCAGGAACCTGAACCGGTCCGCATCAACATCACCCATGCCGACCCTCCCCTACGTGGCACCATCAACACCATCTCTGGTGGTTTCGCTAGTGGAGGATCCACCTCTTCTGCTAGAAAGAAACACCTCCGCCATATCCAATCCATCATTCATATCACCCATTCCCACCACAGACGCCGCATGCCTCCCATCATCTTCACAGATGACGACTTTCATGGCCTCAACCATCAACAAGATGACCCCATGGTCATCACTGTTGAAATCGAAAACTACGCTGTTAAGAAGGTCCTTGTCGACCAGCACAGCTCCGTTGACATCCTCTACTGGGCCATCTATCAAAAACTCCAACTCCCGGACACTGCTATTGTCCCGTATGACGAACTAATCTATGGCTTTTCTCGCGAACAGGTATCCACCCGCGACTACATCGACCTGCACACCGTGTTTCGTGAAGGAACCCAAACCAAAACCATTCCAATCCGCTTCCTTATAGTCAACGCGCCAACGTCCTACAATGTCCTCCTGGGCCATCCCTCCCTCAACACCCTTGGCGTTGTTGTCTCCACCCCCCACTTGGCCATGAAGTTCCCTTCTCCTTCTGGTGACATCCTCACCGTCCACTGCGACCAGCGCTTGGCATGCGAATGTTACATGTTCAGCCTGCGCCCACAACTCCCAATTCAACAAACCAACCACATTGAGCGACCACCTGGCTCCGGCATCGCCTTATCAGGCGAAGATCTAGACCCCAGAGTAGGCCGGGATGTTCGTCTTGAACCAGTTGAGGAGACCTCCCGTCTAGAGCTTCCCAACGGCCACTCCATCAACCTAGGCACCAGTTTAAACTCGGACGAGTGTGTCATCATCACACCCATCCTCATCAACAACACAGACCTTTTCGCTTGGTCAGCTACAGACCTACCTGGGGTGGACCCCCTAGTAGCATCCCACAAATTATCCATCTACAAAGAAGCTTGCTACATCTCCCAGAAGAAACGCAAACTTGGCGAAGAACGCCGGCTAGCGGCCAAGGTTGAGGCCGACAAGTTACTGAATGTAGGATTCATAGAAGAAGCTCAGTACACCACTTGGCTTTCTAACGTAGTCTTGGTGAAGAAAGCCAATGGCAAATGGCGGATGTGTGTAGACTACACGGATCTGAACAAGGCCTGCCTTCGCGATGCCTACCCTTTACCCAATATCGACCGACTTGTTGACGGCGCGGCAGGGAATAAAGTGCTTAGTTTTTTGGATGCATATTTTGGGTACAACCAAATCCCCATGGCCGCATCTGACATGAACAAGACTGCCTTCATCACAGACGATGCCAACTACTTCTATAGAGTTATGCCTTTCGGTCTTAAAAACGCTGGAGCAACCTACCAACGGCTAATGGACAAGGTTTTCAGTCATCTAATGGGACAATGTGTCGAAGTATATGTCGACGACATGGTTGTCAAGTCTCCAAGCCACCACCAACATGCCCAGGACCTCTCGGCGGTTTTCTCCACATTACGCCAATACAATCTTCGCCTCAACCCTGACAAGTGTGTATTCGGAGTAAATCGCGGTAAATTTCTCGGATTCATGTTAACCCAATGCGGTATAGAGGCCAACCCCGAAAAGTTCAAGGCAATTATCGAAATGCGCAGTCCCACTACCATCAAAGAGGTCCAACGCCTTATAGGCCGCCTCACAACCATCTCCCGCTTCCTACCCAAACTGGCTGAACAAACCCAACCCATAATCCGACTCCTAAAGAAATCCAGCCGGTTCACGTGGACTGACGATTGTGAACTAATCTTTCAAAACCTGAAAACTACCCCTACCTCACCACCTATCCTCCACAAGCCAGACACTCGCCAACCCCTCCTAGTGTACATTATAGCCTCCGACCACATCGTCAGCGCCGCACTTGTCCAAGAAATAGAGGGCACGCAGCATCCTGTCTACTTCGTTAGTAGAACGCTGCAAGATCCTGAAACCATATATCAAATGGTGGAGAAGTTGGCCCTGTCCTTAGTCCACGCAGCTCGCCGCCTACGCCCATACTTCCAAAACCATAGCATCACTGTCAAAATTGACTACCCAATCCAAAAAATATTGCAAAGACCAGACCTAGCCAGACGGATGTCATCCTGGGCCGTCGAGCTGTCGAAATTCAACATTCGCTACGAACCCCATGGCCCCATAAAAGCCCAATGCCTCCTGGATTTTGTCAATGATCTCCAACACACACCTACAGAGGACCAATGGACGCTTCATGTAGATGGTTCCTCCAATCCCAAAGGTGTTGGTGCCGACATCGTGTTAGAAGGACCTAACGACATCCTCATTGAGAAATCCCTTCACTTTGCCTTCAAAACATCAAACAACCAAGTCGAATACGAAGCCATCCTCGCCGGCCTTTCCCTTGCCCGCGAAGTTGGCATCAAGACATTAACGTGCAAAACCGACTCCAAACTTACTGTAGGGCACCTAAACGACGAATTCCAGATTAAAGATCCCTTCCTTCTACAATATTATCATCTGGTCCGCGCAGTCATTCAATCCGCTTTTGAACAGGTCCGCATCGAACACATCCCCCGAACCGACAACATCAGAGTCGACATCCTGTCCAAACTAGCCAGCACCAAATTAAAAAGCCGTCATCGATCCTTACTATAGCAAACATTATCTACACCCTCCATCACAAATACCTGCCAAAACCTAACCTACACCCCAACTGACAGCATCACCCCTCTGCAAAGCCATAACTGGACCACCCCCTATATCCAATACCTAAAAACCGGCAACCCCCATAAGATGCGGACAAAACTTGGCTGGCTAAGGCCGCCAGGTATACCATGATAAGCGATGACCTTTACAAACGCAGATACGGCCAACCTCTCCTAAAATGTGTCACAGCAGAGCAAGCGCAATATATTATCAAAGAGCTACACGAAGGCTTTTGCGGCTACCATTCCGGCTCACGTACCATGGCTACAAGAGTCCTCAGAGCCGGATACTTCTGGCTGACTATAGAAGTAGACTACCAAGACTATGTGAGAAAGTGCAAACCATGCCAAAAACATGGCAACCTCATCCACCAGAAGCAAGAACAACTCCATCACATACTATCCCCATGGCCATTCGCTAAATGGGGAATGGATATCCTTGGCCCCTTCTCACCCGGCAAAGGGCAAGTGAAATTCCTAATTGTAGCCGTCGACTACTTCACCAAATGGATAGAAGCCAAGCCACTAACCACCATCACGGTCCAGCAAGTTCAGCAGTTTGTTTGGAAAGATATTATATGCAGATATGGTGTTCCACATACCATCATCACAGACAATGGCCGACAATTTATAGATAAAGAGTTAGCCAATTTCTACGTTGGCCTGGGCATCAAACACATCACAAGTTCTGTAGAACACCCACAAACTAATGGACAAGAAGAGGCGGCCAACAAGGTTATCCTAGTGGAACTGCGCAAGAGATTAGATAGCGTCAAAGGCCGATGGCCCGAAGAGTTAGTAGAAGTGCTATGGGCGTACAGGTGCACCGCTTAATCATCAACAAATGAATCCCCATTCAACCTAGTTTACGGTGCAAACGCAATGATACCGGTTGAAATTGGCGAACCATCCCTACGCTGAGAACTATACGACCCAACCCACAACCACCAAAACATGGTCACTCATCTCGACCTCCTACCCGAACTCAGAGAAAAAGACCAGATACGCAATTTAGCTGCCAAACGAAGAGTTGCTAGAAAGTATAACGCAAACCTATGTCCACGATCATTCGCAATCGAGGACTTAGTATGGAGAATGGTCAGCAGTGCAAGAAAGAAGGATGGCAAATTCTCCGCCAACTGGGACGGTCCATACCGCATACGTGAAGACGCAAGAGGAGGAGCTTATCGCCTTGAACATTTATCTAGGGAAGAGATACCCAACACTTGGAACGTGTCCCACCTCAAATTCTATTTCAGTTGAATGTATACTACATTAAGCCGAATACTTGTAACCCTGGGTGTACTTTTTTTCCTCACCTGGTCTTTTTTCCCTAAGGAGGGTTTTGGCCAGGGAGGTTTTAACGAGGCACCCCATATTCAATAAATAAAACGAAGGGTTCTTAACTATACGACTTTCCTATGTTTTTATTCTCATATCGCTTAAGTTCCCCACCCTTACCACAAGTAAGCGGCCTGGGTCGAACACCCTTAACTTGTGTTACGCTCGCTTAAGTTTCCCACCCTTACCACAAGTAAGCGGTCTGGGTCGAACACCCTTAACTTGTGTTACGCTCGCTTAAGTTCCCCACCCTTACCCCAAGTAAGAGACCTGGGTCGAACACCCTTATCTTATGCTTGATTCATTTAAGTTCTCCACCCTTACCCCAAGTAAGCGGCTTGGGTTGAACACCCTTATCTTATGTTTGATTCGTTTAAGTTCCCCACCCTTACTTTAAGTAAGGGCCTGGGTCGAACACCCTTATCTTATGCTTGATTCGTTTAAGTTTCCCACCCTTACCCCTAGTAAGCGGCCTGGGTCGAACACCCTTATCTTATGCTTGATTCGTTTAAGTTCCCCACCCTTACCCCAAGTAAGCGGCCTAGGTCGAACACCCTTATCTTATGCTTGATTCGTTTAAGTTCCCCACCCTTACCCCAAGTAAGCGGCCTGGGTCGAACACCCTTATCTTATGACTTATCGCGACATGCATACACCACATATAAACAAAACACAACATACATAATAACATACAGAACCTTAATCGCATTTAAACATAAGTGCAATAAACCAATGTAGCTAAATGTACCAAATATTACAGACAGGCTCAAATAATATTCTCGAATCAATTAAAACAGAAATCCTAGTATGTGGGGACAGGTGCATCCTCGACATCGCCTGCCTTCTTCTCCTCCTCTGCCGCCTTCTCCTACGCCTCCTCATTCCCACTGTCCTCATCCTCTTGGACCAACTTCCCGTTAATAACATCCTTATTCACATCAAACCTCGAATCCATCACGTCCACATCCTGATGGAAAAAAGCCGCCTGCCGCAATCCCTTCTCAAAACCATTGATGTGCTCCTGTATGATGTTGTTCTTCAAATCATCAAGCTCACCAACAGCTCCATCATACTTGTCCTTCAAATCATCGTAGTCCTCTTCCAATTCCCCAATACGTTTATTCAACTTTTCCTCACAGTCCAAGCAATGAACTCTCCACGTTGCCAACGTTTTCCTCTCCGCTTCCCAACTTTCCTTTGCTTTCTCCAATGCAGCCTTTTCCTCCTCCAACTTATCCACTTTCCCCTGCAACTCCTCCACCTTTTCCCGGCCACCCTCCTTCACCTCTCTCCTATAAAGCGACCCCACACGCCGGCTCAAAACTAAAGCCTTTCTCCCAAATTCGACCATTGTTCTCACAATGTGCTCCGCATCCATGTTGTCAATAGAATTTACGATAGTATCTGGGAGGGTAATTGAAATGTCCTTCCTCACAGATATCTCCGGCAGCTCGATCAACCTAGATTCCGGCCCCTTCTCCCCACTGGCCGACCCCGCTCCGCTAGCCGACCCCGTCCCAAGCAGGGTCGCCCTTACTTTCTTCACATTTTTTCCCTTTCCGGGTCGAGGCGGAAGCTTAGCCTTCCTTTTCGTCCCGCCGTGCATGTGCACCTCCACCACAGATTCTTATAAGTTGGGAACATCAGTCTTCCCAGCCGCCTTGGCCTTAGCGGCCATTTCCTTCCTCAACGTTTGAAAAAGCGTCAAATTCTTCTTTCCAGACTGCGCTATATGCCCTACAATAATACATCACAACTCGGATCAAAACAACTTGGTATTATTAACATAGCTTAAGTAATAAACAGATACCTTCGATATCTATTATCGGGTGCACCGAATTATAAACTCTAACTAGGCCCTTAGTGGGCAACTTATCAACAAACTTCAACAAGGTCTCCACAACCTCCTTATCATCAGCCGACAATTCATCCATCCCCATGTCCTTATACCGAGAAGGATTATTTGTCCAACTAAAAGGGAACTTGGCACTTCCGTCTGCGTTCAAAATATAAGTTTTTCCTCCTTCTTTAACGACGACCTTAAAGTACCCATCCTTGAAGTGCTTGAAATATTTGGAGAAGGCATCCAGTCTGCTGATGCTGGGGCGACTAATCAAAGATAGCCAAGTAGCCGGCCGCTGAGGTCTGGTGTCGTAAAAATACAAGAAAGCATAAGGAGTGGGCTCCAAGTATAAGGACTGGCACAGAATACTGAAAGCCTGCAAGTAGGCCCAACTATTCGGATGTAGCTGTGTAGGTGCCACATTCAACGCCCACAATACGCCCATGGTAAAATCGTCTAACGACAATTGTACATGAAGTTGAGAAAAGTGGCACATATACATGTAAAAAAACTTCTCGGTAGCCCCCTCCTGCCCATGGCATACCCGGTCGATAGCACTCACCCTCTCTAGAGAAACAATGTCCCCACTGACACCCTTGGAGATGACAAGTGTGCAATTTAACCAAGAGTTCAGCAGACGGGACCACCTGAACAAAGATGATTGCTCACGAACGTCAGCAGCCGCCCACCCATAGCCACCCTTCGCCGGCCAATTGCTCTCCTCCAACTCTTCGGGGGGATCCTGTAACACCCCCGGATCCTCTTGGGCTTACCAGGCATCCCACCTGCCACCCTCAAACCGGTTGTGTTAGGTCTGCAGCCCAATACACCCCAACCCATCACCCTTCTCCGTCCATTCATACTGGGTGGGTTGTTGCCAGTGGCAACAACCCACCCAGTATGAATGGACGGAGAAGGGTGAGGGGTTGGGGTGCATTGGGCTGTAGTAACCTGACAGCCTCTGGGCCCGGTATAAATGGACGGAGAAGGGTAGCCAGGGCCCTGGCGTACCACACCCAGATCATGTCAGGTTACTACAGCCCGATGCACCCCAACCCCTCACCCTTCTCCGTCCATTCATACTGGGTGGGTTGTTGCCAGTGGGAATTGAACCCCCAACCTGACCTTTAACACCTCTGGCTCACCAGCAGATGCTACCAGTTGCGCTGCAGCACAACTGGTAGCATCTACTGGTTTGCCAGGGGTGTTAAAGGTCAGGTTGGGGGTTCGATTCCCACTGGCAACAACCCACCCAGTATGAATGGACGGAGAAGGGTGAGGGGTTGGGGTGTATTGGGCTGCAGACCTAACACAACCGGTTTGAGGGTGGCAGGTGGGATGCCTGGTAAGCCCAAGAGGATCCGGGGGTGTTACAGATCCTCTCGAACCTCACTTACAATCTCCATTGGCATCCCACTCGTAACAACCCCAGAACTCGTACCCTTTCCGCCAAGTTGCCTATCCTTACTTCTATCTGACTCGGTACTTTCACTACTACTAGACGTAGACACGCTATCACTACTAGACATACCTGTTTTCGTTTTTACGAGAAGATGTCGGTTGAATTTGGGAACTAGTCGGAGAGTATGACGCGCACAAGATCTCTGAATTCAGAACTCTCACAAATGAAACAAGTAACTCCTCACCCGTTTTCAAACCTATATTTATAGTCCAGGGTCCCAAACGACGAAAACTCTTCCCGCCAAAATAAAACCCCAGACCAATCGACACCATCATTGCAAAAGATACGACTTTTTAAAAACAACGGCGCAAAAGCTTCTTGATTGGACCCCTGGCACCCATTCACCTACCTTCTGACGGTTACCACTTTTTAGCCTTAACACTGTTCACCACACTTAAAGGCTGGGGGACTGGTGTACCACACCTAGCCAGTTCCGCTAGCATACCAACACAACCAACACATATCACCCTTGACCGACAACTCCCATCAGACAAGGCTAGGGGACTGGTGTACCACACCTAACCGAACTCAATCAATTAAATAAGAAATACATCAAGGCAGCCAAGTATTCAGCCTAGGCCGAGTAAATCCAACTCATATCGGACCTGGTCGACTTAACCATATAAATGATAAACCTCGTGAACATGTCAGAGACAACCCAAGTACACGACCTGGGCCGCCATGGTCTCGAATTTAAATGAACAAAGGCTAAAATAACAACAAAATGACCAACACGGATAGTACACGGCCAAGGATGACATCTGATAAGCCTAAGAAATAAACGGATCAGACCACCCTCAAAGACTTAGTAAGATGGAGGTCCCCGCGTTCGATAGACCTTGAGGAGCCTAGGTTTGGGCCCAGGCCCACTCATCACCTAGGCTAGGGCCCAAACCAAGGCCCATCCCATTAGGTAAACGAACATCATTAATACTCTATAAATACGCATGGACCTCACGAATTAAAGGTACGCATTCATTAATCACTGATTTGACTCTCTGAGAGCTTTGACTTACTTGAGCTTCGGAGACTCTTCTGCAGGTAACCCCTCCTAGGTTCAAGCTGACATGTATCAACCGGGGAGAGACCAACTGAAGAGATAGCGGACTACATGGTAAGGTGACGCTTGTGCCTAACTCATCTTATTTGTTCTTTGCAGGAACAATAATAAAATTATAAGAATGTGGGTGGGATGATATTTTCGTAAATTAAAAAAGTGGTAGTGTTATATAAGACAAAATACTATAAATGGGGTGTGTGGAAGGAAAAAGAATAAATAATAGGTTAAAATGCATGACGATGAATAGTAGTCATGTGTCACTTTATGGTTTTTTAAATTTTTATAATTTTTTTATAATTTTTATAATTTTTTTAAATATTTATTTGTCGATTTAGTAGCGTTTCACGTGTTAGAGTAAATGTTTTATATTCAATTTGATCAATATATTCGTGATTTTTGTTCAATTTAGTCCAAATTTTTGTTAACATGAATCAATTTTGTCTTTATCAAAGACGAGGTCAAATTTAATTTTTGTATAAAAATTATAATGATGTGAATTTTAATATATTATATAAAAATATTTATTTAAAAATGTGAATTTTAAGGTAAATAATATTAATAATGTTTTTAATAAAATAATAATAGTATTAGTAATAGTAAAAATAATGCTAATGATTTTATTAATAATATATAAAAAATGTTTATAAATGATTTAAATATTTAAACACTTTAACATAACAAAATTATAAAACTAATATATATATATATATAAAACTTATTATATATAACTAATTCTT